>Ga0247727_10005372_pt1 | contig 26083 bp, 29 predicted proteins | sample WisWelCaveWW1625_FD_202498 | JGI IMG/M metagenome (GOLD analysis project Ga0247727, IMG submission 202498) | Biofilm microbial communities from Wishing Well Cave, Virginia, United States - WW16-25 | ecosystem: Environmental > Aquatic > Deep subsurface > Groundwater > Cave microbial mat | place...
GACTTACAATCAATTTGGGAATTCTCTGATGGCCCCGGGTGGCTCCAGGGAATCGCAAAGCATGAGTTTTTCACTCAACAACCGGCTCGAGATGAAATACCGCAATCTGAAAGAAGAAGAAGACTCGGCGGGAAGCACGAAGGAAATATGGAAAAAGTTTGTGCTGATTGACAATTTCAGTCTTTCCGGTTCTTACAATTTTGCGGCAGACAGTCTGAACATGTCTCCGGTTTCTTCTTCCGCCAGGACAACTTTATTCAACAACAAATTGAATATACAATTGCATTCGACATTCGAGCCATATTCATTTGATTCCAACGGAAGAAAAATGTCCGAATACTACTACAATACCGCCGGCAGACTTTTCTGGATATCACAGGTAACTTTGACAGCCGGCACATCATTCCGTTCCCGGCCCCGTGGCAAGGACAATCAGAATGAAAGGAAACTGGCTTATGATCCGGCCCGTTCTTTGTTTCTGGAGCAATACGTGGACTTTCAGGTGCCCTGGTCTCTGAATATCAATTACAATCTCACCTATACGAATTCAGGCGTCAATACTGACACCATCCAATCGCTGCGGATCAACGGTGATTTTTCATTTACACCAAAATGGAAATTGGCGCTCGCATCCGGTTATGATTTTGACAACAAAGAATTCACGTTTACTACTTTGTCAGTGCACCGCGATCTTCATTGCTGGGATCTTTCATTCAACTGGGTTCCGTTTGGGACCCGAAAGAGCTTCATTTTCACGCTAAACGTCAAAAACCCCACTCTGAAAGACCTGAAAATAACCAAGCGCTCAAACTGGCAGGACAGGCAGTTTTAACCCACATTGCAGCTTTTTCCCCTAAATCAACTTTTTTTCACGTATTTCTGCCAGAAAAGCAGGCCTTTTTTTATCGGTAACCTTCAAAACAGTCAAATTTCGCGTATATGATAAATTTCCGGGGCTTGTAGTACACAGGGGGGTGTTGCTTTATTGAAATGAGTGCTGAAGCTTTGTCGCTGTGTATTTCAAAGCTTCATCGCGGAATAATCCCGTCACTGGAAAATTTGACAGTTATTTCCGGCTGGTGGAAAGTTACCGCAATATTGAAGGTCGGGTTTGTCATCGCACATTGCTCAATGTAGGGTTTCTTCAAAATTTCAACCCTGATCAACTCAATAAAATTCAGTCTCATTTGAATATGCGTGTTCGCAAACAGGAAAGTCTGTTTGAGGAAACCGATACGTGGGTCATTGAAATGACCGAGCATTTGTGGCATCGTTTGGTGAGCGAAAAAAGGATTGATGTGACCAAGGCTGATAGGGGGCTAAGACAGTGGAATTGATTTCTTGCCCTCCAGGAATTATGCACGGAGAAATAGTCCCGGCAATTGTTGGTTGAGGGGGAGTTCACAGTCTTTCGTCAATTGAAATAGTGTATTAATGTTGAGCAATAATTATCAATGCTGAATGCGGAGAAAGTTCTTTTTGCGTTCAAGCTAAGTTTTGAATAACTGCGGTGTTGTGAACCTTTGATGGAAGTTAGTTTCTGAAAATAATCATTGGGATTGTCGCACAAAAAGCCGTTCACACCGTCTTGAAGAAACACTTTGTTTTCGCCCACACTACTGGCCAATACGGGAACCCCGCAAGACAAGCATTGCTTTAGTTTGAAAGCAGATTTACCACGATTAAATTCATTGTCGGTTAGCGGTGAAACGCCAATGTCAAATGTTGCGATCGTTTCATAAATGGAATGTTCGTCAAGCCAATCCAGGTCAAGTGGAGTATCAACTGAAATGTTTTTGTTGTTCCTGAAATAAGATTTAATCTCTTCCTCCTCTGCCTCGTCTGCAACACCAAGTATTTTGAGTTTTAACGGAAAGTCAATGTCTTGAAGTGCAGGAAAAAATATCTGCGTCAAATTTTGCCGGTGAGCACCGTAATAGCCAACCCAACCTACAGTCAAAGTTTTTTCTAATTCGGTTTTTGTCAAGCCATGGTCAATAACGGGCGAAGTCAAAAGAAAAACATTTTCGTTGAATTGTCTGATGTAGTCCATAAGCGATTTACTACCTGCCGAACAAGCGGAACACTTTTTCATGAAGTGGTGAATTGTGTGTGCAGGTCGCCTTGTATGCTCGGCATCATCAATGTCGTAAAGTGTGTGCTGTGGTCTGAAAAACAAAAGTATTTTTAAAGCTGTTGCATAAATGCCTTTGGTGTAAATCTTCTGGAAAACAATTATCGAGTTGCTCTTTCTGAAAAACAGCGCAGAGAAATATATCAGAATGAAGTTGCTTAAATTCTGAAAGTCGTAACCGGGATAGACGATTGAAAAAGTAATGCCGTGTTTGTCCCTGAGTTGTTGCAATGGAAACCTGGCTCTATACCTTACACTTGCCTCGGAAAGGTTGAAGTAGGCAAACCAGTATATGTGTTTAATATCCATTGATTGAAGTCGATAATTTTTTTACCGGTAAACGTTTCTGCAGGCACCCCCTTTTTCCGGCAAATTAAGTTAGACATTTTCATCGAATGAAATCCGGGACCATTCCATCCTCGTCTTCCTGGGGCAGCAGACCTTCTGAATGCTTCTACGTTCCGGTCGGTTAACAATTTGAAATCCACCTTCGGAGATTCAAGGCCTTCTGATTCTGTTTTGCCATCATATTATGGGGTTTCCTTCTGTCTTTGCTGATATTTGTGTTACTGTTTTACTGTACTCAGCGTTCGTACCGCCACGGCGTTGATACATAAATATTTAGTCAAACCTGAAAGAAGGTGTTCAGGATTTTAAAACCAATCAACGCTTCTGTTTCCTGGTTCTCGAATTTTCTTGCTTTGAGGTTTCCGCCGAAGGTAGCGTTGTACCTGAACATTGCAGTTTCCACTTTGCTCCTCTGGTGGTAACCTGAATTCTTCTTCCACTCCTTCTTTCCAACTTTCCGGATTTCTCTCAAATGTTGATCCCTTATTAGCTGTTCGGCAGAACAATTACCGTGGAGTTTGATTTTCCCGTTTTTCTGTGGAGGAATGACAGAGTCAATTCCCAATGCTTTCAAGGTTTCGTATACTTCCCGCGTATCATATCCTCCATCACCGATCAATTTTTTCGGGAAATCCTTAGTCTGATCAAGCAGACCAGGAAGTGCTTGTGAGTGATCGGTGGGAGTGAATGGCGGTGACTGAGCGGAGTCGAAGTGCGGGCACTGAACGGAGTCGAAGTGCGGGCACTGAACGGAGTCGAAGTGCGGGCACTGAGGCTCTCGATTGAGCCCTTGCAGGGCTTCTTATCGGGTTGCAGCGATTTGCCCGGGGCTTCACCCCATAGCCATCAGGTTAAGGGAACCTCCAAAAACTTCGAATTTCTTCGTTGGATTCCAGGTGAAAATGCTCATTTACGACCGTAAACTCCGCTTTTCACCTGTTCATCCGCCTCGAAATCATTGTTTTTCGAGGTTCCCTTAAGAAGTAAATACAAGGATTAGCAGGAATTTCACCCTTGCAGGGCTAATGTCGGGTTGCCGTAATTTCCCAGGGCTTCACCCTGGGCTATAATATTACGCCACTTCGCGGTTTTAAGACGCCAGATGGCGTTAAATTTCTGATCGCTCCCTTCGACTCCGCTCAGGGCAAGCGTACTGATAAACAAACTGTCCTTTTGCCCGGGAAATCGAAGCCGCCCCTAATTCATCATCTCATACTGCACCAGATATGCGGCACAACCTGCAAGGTAACCAAACAGCGCGATCAGACTAATCCTTTTCATATACCAGAAAAAGTTGATGTTTTCCATCCCCATGACCGTCACGCCCGCCGCTGATCCGATGATGAGAATCGAACCGCCTGTCCCGGCACAATAGGCCAGGTATTGCCACAATTTGTCATCCATCGGATACTCACTGATGTCATACATCCCCTGAACCGCTTTCACCAGCGGCACATTGTCAATAATTGCTGACAACAACCCGATCAGGGTAATGATGATATCCTGATTGCCTATATTTTCACCGAGCCAGATTGCTGCTTTCTCCAGCAAACCCGTGGACTGAAGGGAGGCAACGGCGAGAAGTATGCCGAGAAAAAACAGGACGCTTGTGACATCAATTCGTTTCAAGGCACTGGATGCCATCAGTTTCGATTTTGAAGCAGTTTCTTTTTTCTTATGAAGCAATTCCGTTACGACCCAGACGATGCCGAGACTCATCATCATTCCCATATAGGGCGGAAGGTGGAAAAGGACTTTGAAAACGGGAACGAACATGAGCCCGCCGATTCCCATAAAAAAAATCAGATTCCTTTCGAATCCGCTAACGATACCATCGCCATCTGCCCTGGCTTCCGGAATCTGAATTTTGCCTTTCATGGTGAAGCTGAGGAATATCAGGGGCACGATAAGGCTGATGGCACTTGCCAGGAAGACATTCGTCATAATCGAAACCGTAGAAATCTGATCTTTGATCCAGAGCATGGTAGTTGTTATATCGCCGATCGGCGTCCAGGCACCTCCGGCGTTAGCGGCGATGATCACCATCCCCGCCATGAACAGGCGATCTTGCTTATTTTCTACAAGTTTGGCGAGCAGGGATACCATAACAATAGCTGTGGTCAGGTTATCCAGCACAGAGGAAAGGAAAAAAGTAATGATGGAAATCATCCAAAGGAGTTTCACTTTGTGCGTAGTTGCGATCCGGGTCGTGATGACTTCAAATCCCCGGTGCGAATCAATTATTTCCACGATCGTCATCGCACCGATCAGGAAAATCAGGATCTGGGCAATTTCTCCAAATTGTTCAGCAAGCTCTCCTTCTACAAATTCAGCTTTGTAATTTCCATCCAACGCAAAAAGGGTCCAGCAAATAACGCCGGTAAGAACCGCAATCGCCGATTTGTTGATCTTCAGCGGGTGTTCCAGGGTAATGGCGAGGTAGCCGGCTACGAATACAAATAAAATTAATGTCTCCATTTTCTCAATGATGATGCTATAAGATGTGTGATGTTTCGCTTATTTACAAAGCGCTGCAAATGTATAGGAATCTTGTTAAAAAAACCAGAATGAGAGGCACCAGGGAGGCTACGAATAAACCTGTTCTGGCCGTGATCCTTCCAGTTTTCCCATCGCGATAGCCAGGCCAGTTTGCCAGAGATTCACCTTGCCGTTTCCTGCCCGGATGATGTCGCCAATGGCGTTGTCTATTGTGTGGGTGACATCCGCAAAGATGGCCTCATCGGTCAATTCGCCCTTGTCTTCCATAAAATACGCAAAGGCCCTTGCCATTCCGCAGTTTGCGATAAAGTCAGGAATACATGCGATTTTCTGATCTGCATAAATTCCGGTTTTCCCGAGGAAAATTTCCGGATCATCAAACGGAACGTTGGCGCCTGAACTGATGATTTCCAGGCCGGAACCGATCATGCGGTCCAGTTGTGAAGCTGTAACGATTCGTGACCGGGCACAAGGCAGGAAAATTTCAGCGCCGGCATTCCAGATTTTTTCATTGCATTCCCCGAATGAAATTTCACCCGGCGCCGAGAGCGAATTCCCCTTTCTTGACAATAGAAATTCTGTAATTGCTGCTAGTCCGAATCCGGATTCACTGATCAGGCCTGAATCGCGGTCAATGATTCCCGTAACTTTTACTCCTGACTTAGCCAGGAACCAGGCAGCGGCCCCGCCAACATTTCCAAATCCCTGAATGATTGCGCGTTTCCCCTCATGACTTTTTCCGGTTTGCCTGTACCAACTCAGAACAGCCTGAGAAACTCCCCAGCCCGTGATCATATCTGCTATCGTCAATCCGGATTTCAGGTCAGGTGAGAACTCCGGCGAACTGATTTTTTTCGAAACTCCATCCTGCAGACGTTTCAGAATTCTTCTCTTTTTTTCGGAATCTGCTCCGCAATGGCCGGTCACTACCCCTTCCTGGCAATGCAGAAGTCCGAGCTCCCGGGTGATCGGACCCACTTCCCTGATTTCGTCCACATTCAGATCCCCACCGGTTCCGTAATAATTTTTCAGCAGCGGAAGCACGGCAGTGAACCAGCGACGAAGAACTCCTTCTTTTCGTGGATCGGAAGGATCGAAATTGATTCCGGATTTTGCGCCGCCGATCTGCGGACCGCAAACTGAGAATTTAATTTCCATCGTTTTTGCAAGCGATTCTACCTCATGCAGGGTAAGTCCGGCTCGCATTCTCGTGCCGCCACCCGCTGCTCCACCCCGTAGGGAATTGATTACAGCCCAGCCCTCGGCTTCCGTTTCGGTGTCCCGCCAATGAAATACGACTTCCGGCTTACGGTTCTCAAATTCCTTCCATGCACGCATCATACGAAATACTCTAAACGGACAAAATTACGAAAAAGCCCCATCAAAATGAATGATTTCAGGCATTCGGAGGGCATTTTCTCTCCTGTAACGGGCATAAAAAAGGCAATAATAACTGTTTGCTGCAATGGCTGGAAGCCTTCTTGATTCGCATGGTGAAAAATTCTGCAAAGGAACTTGTCCTGGATCTGCTGAGTATCATATACCCACCGCTTTGTCCGGGATGCGGCAACATCCTGGTGACCGGCGAAAGTGAGATATGCTGGTCTTGCCTGACGGATATTGAGGAGACCGGATTTGAAAACAATCCGGTTGAGAACGAATTTTTTTTCCGAGTGGGCGGACTAACGCAAATCGAAAGCGCGGCATCTCTGTATTACTTTGAAAAGAAGTCAAAGCTGCAGCGCATCATCTCGAGCCTGAAATATGGCGGGCAGGAATTGGTTGGAATGCGTCTCGGAAAACACTGCGCCCATCGTTTTGCAGAATCGGAATTCCTGAAAAGCGTGGAAGTTGTGATCCCGGTTCCACTTCATCCCTCGCGGATGCGGATGAGGGGGTACAATCAATCCGAGGAAATTGCAAGGGGATTCTGCGAAGTGACGGGACACCAACTTGACACTACTTCTCTGATCCGGGCAAGACGTACAATTACTCAAACGAAAAAAGGAAAGCAAGAGCGATGGGCGGCCATGGCGAATGTATTCAGATTTATCGAACCGGTAGAAAAAAATGTCTTGCTGGTGGATGACGTGATGACGACAGGCTCGACGCTTGTCGGATGTGCGGTAACCCTGAACCGGCAGGTTTTCAGGCCGGCATCTATCCGGTTGATGACGATCGGGATGACGAGGAACTACAAGTAGAAAGTAGAAAGTAGAAAGATTTAAGATTGGAGATTTAAGATGAAAGCCGGAGCGAAGCGTAGGTCCCGATAATTCCATTGTGGAGTGGCGCAATATCATAGCCCAGGGTGAAGCCCGGGGTTAATTGCGGCAATCCAATAGGAAGCCCTGAAAGGGCATGATATGTCAGCGCAGGGTGAAGCCCTGCGACAAGGAAGCGTCACGCCAATTGGCGATCCGACAAATCCCGACGATGGGCGTCGCCCTGCCAATTGGCGATGGGCGGCGCCCTGCACCATCACGATGGGCGGCGCCCTGCACCATCACGATGGGCCGCGCCCTGCACCATCACGATGGGCCGCGCCCTGCACCATCACGATGGGCTACACCGCATCGCTGGCATATTTCGCCCTTTCAGGGCTTGTCAAAACAGCCCTGAAAGGGCATGATATGTCAGCGCAGGGTGAAGCCCTGCGACAAGGAAGCGTCACGCCAATTGGCGATCCGACAAATCCCGACGATGGGTGGCGCCCTGCCAATTGGCGATGGGCGCGTCGCCCTGCCAATTGACGATGGTGGCGCCCTGCACCATCACGATGGGCGGCGCCCTGCACCATCACGATGGGCTACACCACATCGCTGGCATATTTCGCCCTTTCAGGGCTCGTCAAAACAGCCCTAAGGGCGACATACAATAGCCCGATCCGGTATCTCACCGTTGGAATCCCGGCCCCCCCGGCCCTGTTCTTTCATTCAGCAGATCAAGCAATTTTTTCTTGAAATCATGCTCGGCTTTGAAAAGCATGGCAACCTTACGGGCAGGAAGCACCTGCATGAATTCACCTTTGAATTTTCTGAGATGATCCACCTCCTTCTGCCTGAGATTGATCATTTTATCAATCGCATCGTTGACTTGTTTGTCGTCCATGTCTTCGAATGTGAGACGGGTTTCGATCGCATTCAATCTCATCTCTTTCCTGATGGATTCCATTCCGTCTTCATACCCGTTGTGAACCGGCCAGAACAGTTTGGCTTCTTCGGATGTCAGATCCAGCTTGTTGGTGATGAAGGCGATTTTCAGGGCCTTCAGTTTTTCCTGCCGTTCGCCGTCGCCGGGTTGGGCGAACAGCGCAATTGACAAAGCGAGCAGAGTTCCGGTAAGTAAAATAATTTTCATCGTGGTTATTCCTCCAGCAATTTGTTTAACAATTCGGGGTCAATAACATTTATATCAATATGATCAAAATCAGATTCATCCAGGATTTTTGGAGACTGTTCATTTTCCACGATTTCCGAAGATTCATTCAGCAATTTCATTTCCGGGGAAAATCCGCCGTCTCCAGCGAGGGCATTCTCCAATTCCTTGTCATCAATCATCGCAATCAGCGAAGACTCATCCAGCATACTGATTTCAATGCCGGAAAGAATCTCTTCACGGCTGAGGGAAGAAAAGTCAGCCCGTTTCAATACCGGCAGGGAATCCCGGTTGAGGTAAAATACCGCGCCGAATCCCAGCATCATCAGCACTGCAATCGCGGCAGCAAGACGATGGGAAGAAAATCCGCCGGATTCCTGTTGTTCTTCCGAATCGCCCTGATTCTGCCTGATCTTCTTCATCAGTCTGTCAGGGAATGACTCAAAATAGCCGTCCGGAAGCTCCTGTCCCTTCCTTTTTTCAATCGAAAAAAGCAAGGGCGCTTCCTTCTTCAAATCATCCATTTCGCGGTTAGTGGCCATATTCCTTATAGACTCAATTTTGCCTTTTTGGTTTAATCTTCGGAAAGCATGGCTTCAATTTTCTTTACGGCATGGTGAAAACTCGCTTTCAGCGATCCAACCGTTCCGCCAAGGATTTCGGCCATTTCCTCATATTTTAATTCGTCATAATATTTCATGCAAAATACGATCTTTTGTTTTACAGGAAGACTCTCCACTGCGGTTTCCAGCTTTGCTCTGATTTCATCGCCGCTCAGGGGATTCTCCTGGGAATTGCTGTGAGAGATGGTGTCTTCCATTCCATCCAGATCGGAAAGCGCTTTCCTTGACCGGCTCCTGATGAAGGTAATGGATTCGTTGGTTGCAATCCGAAACAGCCAGGTCTTCAGGCGACTTTCTCCCCGGAATGTATGAATCCCGTTCCAGGCTTTGATGAATGTGTTCTGCAATACATCATCAGCATCATCATGTGATCCGACGATCCGGCGGATTTGCCAATACAGCAATTGCTTGTGTAATTCGACCAATTTGCGAAAGGCCGAATCCTGCGTTGCAGGGGTTCGGAGCTGTCTGAGCAACAAGGATTCGTCAGAATCTGCCGGTTCAGCAGACTGTTCCTTCCCAATGGATTTCCCGGACAAGGTCATTTCCATTGTGGCTTTGACCTTCGTTTGCCGGATTGGTTTAATGCAATGCCAATATGATATTGACTCCGTGGATTCTCAGAAATGAATTCGTCAATCAAGAATCACAAACTTTCTGACTCCAATTCCGTCCCCGGTTTTGGCCCTTAGAAAATAGGTACCGGACGCAATTTCACCCAGAAGCAAGCGGTATGAAAATCTGTTTCCGGGTATGATCGTCATCTCATGTATTTTATTTCCCAGGATATCAATCACCGAAATTTCAATGTCTTCCTGTTGAATATTTCTGAAATGAATCATGAAATCACCATTTCCCGGATTGGGAGCGATGCTGAATACACCGGCATCGGCCTCATTCTCAAGGCCTGCCGCGATCACTGCTACGGAATCCGAAATCGTGTCATTGCATCCGCCATTGGAGACAACGAGCGTAACGAGATAGGTTCCCAGGGAGGAATACAAGTGAACCGGATTCTGATTGGCAGAGGAATTGCCGTCACCAAACAACCAACTCCATGAAACTGCGCCTGTGGATTGATCGGTAAATGTCACCGTTGTACCATTTCCTGAGGAAGTGAAAGCGGCAACCGGAGCGGCTTGTACTGAAACTGCAAATCCGGCGGTGGTATCGTCTGAACATCCGGCGCTGATGGCAATGACACGGTACCATGTATTCTGGATCAGATTTCCGGTCGTAAGTATTCCGCCGGTTGCTCCGGGGATATTGAAAAAATTGATGCCGTCTATGGAATTCTGCCATTGCAGGGAACCGGTGCTGCCCGTTGTAGTCAGGGTGGTACCGGCTGAAATACATATTGTGTCCTGCCCGGAGATCGTTCCGCCGGCGGCGGCAGGAAGCAATTCGATCGTGGCAGGATCGGAGGTGTCGGGTTCACACGGATTTTTCAGAACAACCGCTTTGAACCAGGTAAAAGGATCAACCGGAGTATAATTAAATGCTGTATTTGTTCCCGGGGGCGAATATGTGATCCAATTGATCGAATCGGTGGAGATAAGCCAGGTGATGATCGTTCCGACCTGGAAACTCAGGGCCACCATGGTTGAACCGCCGCCGCAAACGACTCCGGGCGTGGGAATTGCGGTACCGCCGAGAGAAGGCGGATTGATCAGGATGTTGCTGCCGTTGTCGGTGCCGGTTGTCGCCGGATTCGATCCGACGATTCTTACGCGGTAAGCAGAACCGGAAGGCGTGCCATTGGGAACTTTACAGTGCACCGTACCTGCCGTTGTTCCGTTCAGGGTTCCGATTGCGGTGGGACTCGTAAAACTTCCTGTTGCATCAGACAACTGACATGTGAAAACATTCCCAGCGACAAAGCTTCCGGTGATGGTGAAAGGGATCCACATGGAATCGCCGGGGCAAATGGAAGAGGGAGCCGTCCCGGTAGCAATCGTAGCAGAAGTCGTACCGATCACCTGAATATCGTCAATGGAGAATCCGGGATCGGTGGCGGTGTTGGAAACCTGGTTAACAAACCGGAATCCAAACCTCAGGGTTGATTTTCCGGCGAATATGGGATCGGTGATTGTTGCCTGTGTCCAGGTGGTCTGGTTCTTATACTGCGTCAAGGGGGAAGTACATTGAACCCAGGAAACGCCGGAGTTGGTCGAATAATAAACTTCACCATGTATATTCTGGCCACCGCCACAGACCCACCAGAATTTCAATGAAACAATGGAAAATGCGGTTGTGTTGACATCAATGGTTCTCGAGAAAACGTTGTCGTTGAAAAAGCAGAAGCCGTCGGCAGCTGCAAATGAACTGGAGAGAACTCCTGCCGAGGTCGCCACATCGCTGATGGTGTGCAAATATTTGCTTGAGGGATTGTTGGTAATCCCGGCTGGCTGTGAAGGAGTATTGGCAATGGACCAGGAAAACGGAAAACTCAGACATGTAAATGTGCCGGATCCTCCTGTATAGTTGTTGTTGATGATCCATTGATTTTCGCCCGCCGAATTTGCCGTCGAATTCACATCGGATGTATTTAATGTCATCTTGAGACTGACAGAATCGAAATTCTCAAAAAAGACAGTCGTTTGTGACTGTGACGCAATTGGCAAAAAAATCAGCAAGGAAAACAGTATAGTCGTAAAATTTTTCATCACCGTGTGTTTCAAAACCCAAAAGAACAGGGGCAGGATTCAGGTCATTTGTTGTGGAGCAGTTTGGTGGTCCATATTCGCCCATCCATTCCCAACCTCAGGAAATATATACCATTTGACAATTCCGGAGGCACTTGCCACTTTAGAAGGTTTTCTCCGGGAGATGCAACAAGGTTTTTTGTCGTGATGATCCGCCCGGAAAGGTCGGTAAGCAACAATTGCAATGGTTCCATACCGGCGTGAAAAAATTTCACATTCAATTCGCCCGAAAACGGATTGGGATAAACTATGAAAGGAGAAGTTTCTTCCTTCGCGAAAATTGATATTACGATCACAGCAATTGTTTTCACAACGGTATCCGTACAGGTTCCGTTGCTCACAATCAAAGTAACCGAATATGTTCCGGCAGAAGAATAATTGTGGACCGGATTTTGGAGAGTATCGGTCGTGCCGTCGCCAAAATCCCAGCTCCAGGTAACCGCTCCTATGGACTGGTCAACAAACAAGACCTGCAGTTGATTGAGATTGGCATGGAAATCTGCAACCGGAGGATTGATTACAGAAACAGAAATTGATTGTGAACTATCAGAGCAGCCACCGGTAAAACTGACAACGACGCTGTAGTTTCCGGAATTCGTGACGGCAATTGATTGCGTCGTGCCGCCGGTTGACCATGAGTATGACAATCCGGAAGTAGCAGTGAGTATCACAGAATCCCCGGTGCAAATGGTTGTGCTTCCGGATGGTGTAATTCCTGCAGTTGGCGAACCAATAATCACCGGCACCACATTGCTTGAATCCAGGCAACCGTTGGAATCGCTGGAGATCACATAATAGGAACCGGAAACCGAAGCAATGATAGACGCTGTGGTATCACCTGTTGACCAGAGGAAGCTGCTTCCCGCAGGACCGGCGTTCAAAATTACAGTCTGTCCTGTGCAGACATTGGGAGCGCCCGCCGGAGTGGCCGTAGCGGTAAGCGCCGGGAAAACATTTACACCGATTCCGGCAGAAGTTCCGGTGCAACCGTTTGTATCGGTGACCGTTACTGAATAATTTCCAGAGGATGTTATCGTCGTGGATTGCAATGAATCGCCTGATGACCAATTGTACTTTGTCCATCCGGAGCCGGCATCTAAAATCACTGACAATCCGTTACAGAATGATGTTGTTCCCCCTGGCAGAATGACAGGCTGAGGGGCAGGAAATTGACCGACGGTTACCGATGCAGATGTGTCTTTGCATCCGCTTACATCGGTTGCGATCACGCTGAATGATCCGGGCAAAGTAACATTGATATTTTGAAGGGTACTACCCGTATTCCACACGTAAGTACTTCCGCCACCGGCAGACAGGGTAAGGGTATCACCCTGACAGATCATGTCGTTGCCCCCTGGAGTGATTGTAGCCACAGGCAAGGGATTGACAGTTGCAGTAACAGGAGTCCTTATGCTCTCGCAGTCGGGTCCCTGGATTTCCCAATCATAATAGAAATAATAATATCCTGCACCTCCATTTGATCCCGTAATATCCACCAGACCCGCAAGCTGATAAGGATAGGCTGCGCCGGTACTGTTGCGATACAAATCAACGGTTCCATTGATACCTAGTTGGTAACCAGTTCCCGGAACGAGGTTGAAATTCAGAGTAATTTTTTGTTTGCCATTGGCGATCATGATGAGCGTATCCTGAATCACATTTCCGGACTGGGACCTCCATTCGATCAAACGGTTTTTGGTTCCCTGGGCAAAGACAGTTACTGTTTTCAGAACACAAGAGTCATAGACATTAAAAAACAAGTGGCGGTAATCATTTTGATAATTGCCCCCGGCGCCGAAAGCTGAATCCACCGGCCCTGCATTTTTCAGGGGCGCAATTGTCTGGTCTTCAGCATAATACACAGTTGAAGCGGCGAGGATTCCGGTATTGTAGGTGCTGCCGGTCCCGAGAAGGGTTCCACCGAAAGCCTGATCGAACCAATGTATGAATCCCGATCCATTTGCCGACAATGTCATCGCGCCTGGTCCGCAGGTGGAAGCGCCGGTCGCAGCCGGCGCGGCGGGTTTGTTCACAGTGACATATGCGGTTTTGACCAGGGAATCGGGGCCAAACGAATTGGATACAACGAGTTTTATCGTATATGTTCCATTGTTCGAATAATTGTGCTGAGGGTGCTGCTGGGTGGATGAACCGCCATCGCCAAAAGTCCACAGCCAGGAACCCGGGGCATTCGTGGATTTGTCCGTGAACTGGATTACCCCCGTACAACTGCTGGTATAGTCGGCATCAAATTTCGCATCAGGAGGAGAGGAAGGGTAAGTGCAATTCCATGCCAGGGCGAATCCGGTTTCGGTCACATATTGATCAGAAAACTGTTTGATGGCAATAGAACCGACTGTAGAAGTGACGGTGCCACCTCCCGGCAATGTATTTCCGGTATAGGACCCGATCAGGGGACTGGTGACCGATGGACCATCGTAGATGTAAACATAATCGTAGCCTGATTCAAAATCGAAAGATGAGAAGTTCAGAGTTATGTAAGATGCGCCCGGGGGTTGAATTGTGATGAGGGAATTGGAATTGTCATTGTAATTGGCTGTTGGTCCGCCGGAATCAAAGAGATTTCCGGAACAGGAAGTCTGTGTCAGATTCGGGCCATTGGGAGTCAGGGAAACATTACAGGAATTGGCGGTATCCACGTCAACATAATTAAGGGCGGTGGATGTGTCCTTGCCGCAGGCTCCGCCGTCTGAAATGAGCGTAACGGTGAAAGTTCCCAGCACCGTGTATGTATGCATGGGTGAAACCTGGGTGCTTGTATTTCCGTCGCCGAAATTCCAGAGGAAAGTACCGGCATTGGTGCTCAGGTTGCTGAATTTCACATTGGTCGGCGCGGAGCAGGCAGCAAGTGGATTTCCGGAAAAGGCAGAAGTAACAACGTAGCTGAATACCGGCCCGACTCCAACTGCATACCAGGCATTGGTGGTTTGGATGACTTCGTTGGTGCAGGCGCCAAAAAGGTCTATCGCCGCCTGGATTGCATAAAACCTCGCATCGGGGTAATTGGAACCCGAAGTCAGATAAACGGTCAGACTGCGGAAGGCGACTTGTGAAGCCTTGAGCATTCCGATTCCGGTCACGCTGTAATTGTCATTGTTGTCGTTTGTTCCGGTTTCACCTGCGGCGAGAACGTAAAACCAATGGTTTTGAACTCCGCTGTTGGTATGCACTCCACCGTTGTCGCCGGAACCGGTGTACCAGTTTTGTCCCAAATAGGTATCGGGATCAGAAAACAGTTTCGGATCCTGCATATTCCGGATGCCATTGCCTCCCGGAGTCATATCTTCGCCGATTTTCCAATTCCAGTTGGCCGGCCGGCCATAGTTTTCCACGCAGGTTCCCCAAATGTCGCTGTATGATTCATTCAGGGCGCCGGATTCATAGCTGTATTGCAGTCCGGCCGAAAAGGAACACAGGCCGTGACCGATTTCGTGACCAGCTACATCTATGGCTGTCAGGGGCGTGAAGGTAGATCCGTTTCCATCGCCATATGTCATGACGGATCCGTTCCAGAAAGCATTGTTGTAGTTTGCATCGTAATGAACATAGCTCTTCAGTTTGAATCCGTTTCCATCAATGCTGTTGCGGTTGTGAATCAGTTTGAAATAGTCATAGGTCATTTCCGAACCCCAGTGTGCATCGGTGGCTACTTCGTCTTTCTGGGCATTGACATTGTTCCATGCATTGTCGGTATCTGTAAAATCAACAGAACTTCCATATGAAGTTCCGGTGTTCATGTCATAGGTTTCGATTCCGTTGCCCCTGCCCGATTCACGAAGACGAAAATTCGCAGGTGATGTGCTGTCGGTAACGAGGATTTGGTTTCCGCTGTATTTTGTGACGGCTGTTCCATTGGCATCGGAAGTATGGATACGATCCATTTCATGAATCACGAGGCCGGTTTTGGCATCCACGAATACATATTTTCTTGACATCGGTTGATGGGCGTAGATGTCAAATTTCCAGGCAAGGCGGAAGTCACCGTTCATGGGTTTCCCACCGGAGGCAACGACAACCAATTCGCCCGATGGAAACCAGGTAGCGGAAGGATCTTCTTCCATAATTTTCACAAAAGCTTCTTCATCCGGAATCTGCCATTTGTATGACATAGCTCCGGAATGCGTAATCGCCGATTTCAGTGCGTCGCTCTCATTGACCAGGATCTGCACGTCCACCTGGAGCGGTGAAAAGAATTCGCCATTCAGTGAAATCATTTTCCCATTCCTGACATGCGCAATCACGCAGGCGCCTTCTACGGGGAATCCTTTGAAAGTTTGAGAATAACGATCATGAGTAAAACCGATTTCATCAGATGAGGATTGAATTTTCACCAATTCATCGGCGATGCGCAGGCCAAAGATTTTCCTGATCCAGATCTGGAAATCAGAATAAGGAATTTCCTTTCCCTGTTGCATCCGGATAAAAGAAGGATTCAGCAGGCCGGGCTTCATTCTCACCCACTCGCTGCCGTCCACAAGGCGGTCTGCTGCCGGCCCGCGAAATTCCTGGGATTGTACCTCTTGAAAAGGAAAAGCAAATCCGGCCAAAAGCAAGAGCAAGAAAACCCGGTTGATTGGCATACAGTATTCCTGTGAAAAAATACAAAAATCCGGTGTATGAAACAATAAACCCCCACTAAAACGGGGGTTTTTGGTTCTTTTGATATCCGGGAAAATTGAAAAAAACGAAACTATTCAGGCTTTTTTTCTTCTCCCTGAGTTTCCGTACCCTCTTCCTGGGATTGTTCAGCAACCGGCTCAATGGCAGTGGCAGTTTCCACTTCCGTGACTGCTGAACCTTGATCCACTGTGGTTTCGGCTACTGTTTCCTCAACAGAAGGAGTTTCCGGTACTGCTGACTCATCAGAAGGAGTTTCGGTAACTGCTGTTTTGGCAGTTGTCATCTTCTTCTTGCCGCGTCGTGTGCGTTTTTTATCCGGCGAACCGGTAAGAAACTCATTGTAATCAACCAGCTCGATCAGAGCCATCTCTGCATTGTCGCCGGGGCGCGGTCCAATTTTCAGGATTCGCGTATAACCACCCGGCCGGTTCCCGATTTTCACCGAAACCTCGCCGAACAATGCCTTCACAGCATCCTTGTCCCGGAGGTAAGAGAATACAGTCCGCCGGGAATGGGTGGTGTCATTGCGCGATTTCGAAATCAGTGGTTCCACATATGTGCGCAGAGCCTTTGCTTTTGCGAGGGTGGTGATCACCCTTTTTTGCGTGCTCTTGATCAGGGAAGATGCCATATTGGACATCAGCGCATGGCGGTGCGCCGTTTTTCTTCCCAGGTGGTTGACTTTTTTGCCGTGTTTCATTTCTAATCTTCGTCCAAATTGTACTTCGATACATCCATACCGAAACTCAATCCTTTTTCAGAAACCAGTTCTTCCAGTTCGCTGAGGGATTTCTTTCCAAAATTCCTGAATTTCAGCAAGTCTGCGATGTTGTAACTCACCAGGTCACCAAGCGTTTTCACTTCGGCAGCTTTGAGACAATTGAATGCTCTAACTGAAAGATCCAGATCGGTGAGCGGGGTTTTCAAGACCTTACGCATCTGGAGGTAGTTTTCATCCACCTCTGGTTTGCGTTCGGGTTCATCATCCCGTGTAATCATGGTATTGTCTGAGAAGAGCATGAGGTGGCGGATGAGAATATTTGCCGCTTCTTTCAATGCACTTTCCGGATCAATGGAGCCATCGGTAGAAATCTCCATGACCAGTTGTTCGTAGTCGGTACGTTGCTCCACGCGGAAGTCTTCGACGTGATAGCGCACGTTGCGGATCGGCGTAAAGATCGAATCAATTGCGATCTCGCCGATCGGCGCCCCTGGCTGTTTGTTTTCTTCTGCCGGGCGATATCCGCGACCTTTTCCGACTGATAACTCGATGTCAAACTGCGTTCCCTTATCGAGATGGCAGATCACATGTTCGGGATTGGTGATTTCGAAAGCATTGGTATGCTTGGCGATATCATTGGCCGTAAAAATTTCCTTGCCACGCACAGATACGAAGATCTTGTGGTCGCCATCGAGAACATTTTTCAGGCGAACGCCTTTGAGATTGAGGACGATGTCCACAACATCTTCGACGACACCTTCTACGGTTGCAAATTCATGATCCACTCCGGGAATCTTGATGGAAGTGAACGAATAACCTTCCAGGGAAGACAGGAGGACGCGCCGCAACGCATTGCCTACGGTAATGCCGTAGCCTTTTTCGAGCGGGCGGAACTGAAACTTCCCATAGAAGTCTCCGTTCTTTTCCATCACCACTTTCTCCGGGATTTGGAATTCTAACAATGCCATAGTTTGTTGACCTTTCTTCAATATTTGGTTCTGACGGATTATTTCGAGTACAATTCCACAATGAGGTTTTCCCTGATATTCTCGGGAATCTCGTTGCGATCGGGATATTTAATAAAAGTTCCTTTCACGCTTTTGGGATCTACAACCAGCCAGTTGAAAGTATTGAGACCGGATTTCTGGTTGACGATTTCGAGCGCCTTGCTTCTCTCCCTGATTTCCACAACGTCACCGGGGCGGAGAAGGTGAGAAGGGATTGACGCCTTTTTTCCATTGACCAGGATGTGCTGATGGTTTACCAGTTGCCTGGCTGCCCGGCGGGTAGGAGCAAATCCCATGCGGTACACCGTGTTGTCGAGGCGGGATTCCAGGAATTGAAGGAATACTTCGCCGGTAACTCCTTTTTTCCTGGAGGCTTTGACAAAAAGGTTACGGAATTGCTTTTCCAAAAGCCCATAGGTGTACTTGGCCTTTTGCTTTTCGAGCAATTGCGTGGAATAGTCGCTGGTCTTGCCACGGCGGCCGCGGCCATGCTGACCGGGTCCGTATTTTTTCCGCTCGAGCGATTTGCTCGGGCCAAAAATCGGCTCCTTAAATCGCCGTGAAACTTTCGTTTTTGGTCCTCTGTATCTTGCCATTGGATTGAAAAGGAATCTTTATCCTGCTTTTTTTCTGATTTCTATTTGAATTATACTCTTCTTCTTTTGGGAGGCCGGCAACCGTTGTGCGGCAGCGGCGTGATGTCATTGATTTTTGAGATATTGATTCCGGAAGCGCCAATCGCACGCATTGCTGCTTCCCGTCCGGCCCCCGTGCCTTTCACCATGACTTCCACTTCGCGCATGCCCAGGTCATAAGCGGTTTTGGCACAATCGGCCGCAGCCACCTGTGCGGCATACGGCGTGTTCTTTTTGGAACCACGAAATCCCATCTTACCGGCAGAAGCCCAGGAGATTGTGTTGCCGCTGTTGTCGGTCACAGTGATGATAATGTTGTTGAAAGAAGAAGCGATGTGGATCTGCCCGTAGGTTTCCACTTTTACCTTTCTCTTCTTCGTCGTCGTTTTTCCTTTTGCCATAATTTTCAGGCGGCCAGATTGCCGCGTCGTTTGTTCCTATTTCGTGACTTTCTTTTTGCCGGCAACTGTCTTCTTCCTTCCCTTGCGGGTGCGGGCATTGGTTTTTGTTCGCTGTCCGCGTACAGGCAGACCTTTCCGGTGGCGAAGCCCCCGGTAAGAACCAATGTCCATCAGACGCTTGATATTCATTTGAGTCTCGCTCCGGAGAATCCCTTCGACCTTGATTTCGCCGATCACCGCACGAATCTTTACAACATCGTCATCGGTCCAGTCCTGGACTTTTTTGCTCACATCAATTCCTGAATCAGTGAGAATTTTGGTTGCAGTCGAACGGCCTATTCCGAAGATATAGGTGAGTGCGATTTCACCGCGTTTGTTTTTGGGTAGATCTACACCAGCAATCCTTGCCATCTTTTTATCCTTGTCTTTGTTTAAAACGTGGGTTCTTCTTGTTGATCACATACAAGCGGCCCTTTCTCCTGACCACTTTGCATTCAGCGCTTCGCTTCTTGATGGAGGCTCTTACTTTCATCTTCGTCAATTTTTATACCTGAACGTGATTCTTCCTTTTGACAAATCGTACGGCGACATTTCCATTTTCACTTTATCTCCCGGCAGGATTTTGATGTAAAACATCCTCATCTTTCCCGAGATGTGAGCGAGAACCTCGTGGCCATTTTCCAACTCAACCTTGAAAGTTGCGTTGGGCAGGGCCTCGAGAATGGTTCCGTCAACCTCTATTGGCTTTTGCTTTGCCATTCAAAATTGTTTCATCAATCAAATCAAAAGTCGAAAGCACTTCACACCCGTCTTTTCTGACGGCGACTGTATGCTCAAAGTGAGCAGATGGCTGCCTGTCAGTGGCGAAAATCGTCCAGCGGTCCTTGCCGAGACTGATCCTTCTCTTGCCCATGTTTACCATGGGTTCGATGGCCAGGACCATTCCCGCTTCGAGCAGCAGACCACTGCGTTTTCGCCCGTAATTCGGCACTTCGGGCGGTTCATGAAGTTCCTTTCCAATTCCATGACCGACCATTTCCCTGACAATGGAATAACCGTTCGATTCGGTATGGAACTGAATCGCATGAGAAAGATCGCCAAGGCGATTGCCTTCCTTCACTTCTTCAATTCCTTTTTCCAAAGCCTCCCTCGTCACCTTCAGCAAACGGCTTTTCTTTGGAGAAACTTCGCCCACCGGAAAGGTGAATGCAGAATCTCCATAGTAACCATTCATCAGCACGCCGCAATCCACCGATACAATGTCACCTTCTTCCAGAAACCTGGATTCAGATGGCATTCCGTGCACGACTTCCTCATTGAGTGAAATGCAAAGCGTGTACGGAAACGGACCGGCATCTGTACTGCTCCGGTAATTTTTGAATGCCGGGATGCCTCCATGATCACGGATGAACTCTTCCGCAATCGTATCGAGCTTCAAGGTATTCGCACCGGGAAAAATATGCTTGCCGACTTCCCCCAATGTTTTTCCGACTAACAAAGAACTCTGACGGATCATGGCGATTTCCATTTCCGTCCGGATTGCAATTTCTGTCATACAGTCACTCCAGGCGCTCCCTGTGTTCGCTTGATCCTGCCTGTCTTCATGAGGCCGTCATAATGCCTCATCAGAAGGTAACTTTCAATCTGCTGCAAGGTATCCAGCACCACCCCGATCATAATCAGAAGGCTTGTACCACCGAAAAATTGCGAGAAACCCGATGAGACGCCAAGTGATTGAGCGATAGATGGAAAAATGGCCACCGTTGCAAGAAACATGGATCCCGGCAAGGTGATGCGCGTAAGAATGCTGTCTATATATTCCGCGGTCTTCTTCCCCGGCTTTACGCCCGGAATGAATCCGCCTGTTCGCTTGAGATTGTCGGCAATTTCATTGGGATTGATAACTATTGCCGTATAGAAATATGTAAATACGATAATCAAAACTGCAAAAACGACATTGTACACCCATCCTGTCGGATCACCGAATGCGCTCCCCGCAGCATTCCAGAAATCACTTTTCGGGAAAAAGGTTGCAATCGTCGCGGGAACAAACATGATGGATTGGGCGAATATAATCGGCATGACGCCGGCGGAATTCACCTTCAGCGGAATGTATTGCCGGTTTGTCGTTGCCATTCCTCCGGCAATCTTATTTCCCATGACACGGCGGGCATAATTGATCGGAATTTTTCTCGTCGCCTGCGTGAGAGCAACTACGGCCATCGTGACCACACCCAATGAAATGATTTCGATAAAGAAAATCATGGCCGGATTGGAAGACCCTTCATTGTACAAGGCCCTTGGAATTTCGGAGATGATTCCGATCATGATCAGAAGGGATACTCCGTTGCCGATTCCACTTTCCGTGATTCGCTCTCCCAGCCAGACAAGGAACATGGTACCCGAAGTAAGGATGACAATGCTGGTCAGGAAGAAAAGGGTGCTGTCAGCGGGAACTGCATTGGGATATTGTGCCTGGAGATTGACGATATAACCGATGGATTGGCCGGCAGTGATTACAACCGTGAGGTAGCGGGTAAGCTGATTGATCCATTTTTGTCCGCTTTCTCCTTCGCGTTGTTTTTTCTGAATCATTGGCACTGCCGCGGCCAGAAGCTGAATAATAATCGAGGCGGATATATAAGGCATAATGCCAAGCGCGAGAATCGCACCGCGGCTGAAAGCGCCGCCGACGAAAGTATTGATGATCCCGAGGATGCCGCTTCCCTGGCTGGCATTGAACATTTCCACCAGCGTTCCGGAATCTACTCCCGGGAGGATGATAAATGATCCAAGGCGGAACACAGCAAGCACCATAAAGGTGTAGAAGATCCTTTCCTTGAGTTCAGGGATCTTGAAGATGTTCGCTAATTTGCCAATCAGGTCTTTCATGTATCAGATTTCAATTACCTGGCCGCCAGCTTTTTCGATTGCTTCGCGGGCCGTTTTGCTGAATTTATTCAGGGTAACAGTAAGTTTTGTTTTCAATTCGCCGCGGCCCAGAACTTTGACGAGGTCATTGGCGGAGTTGATGAGTCCATTCTCCTGCAGAAATGCATGGTCAACTTTGTCGAGGCCTTTGGCAGCGTCTGCGAATTTCTGAAGTTGATCAATGTTGATCACTTTGTATTCCACACGATTCCGGTTTTTGAATCCGAATTTGGGAATGCGGCGATACAAGGGCATTTGTCCGCCTTCAAACCATTCGCGATATGTATAACCGCTGCGCGACTGCTGGCCTTTGTGACCTTTGGTACTGGTTCCTCCACGGGTCGAGCCCTGTCCCCTGCCGATGCGCTTTCTGTCTTTTCCGGAACCCTCTGCCGGTTTCAAAGTATGCAATTTCATTTCAGGCTTCCTCCACTTTTACGAGGTGACTTACTTTTTTCACCATGCCGATAATCTGCGGCGTGGCTTCCTTCACCACAGCATGATTGATCCGCCGGAGACCGAGAGCCACCATGGTGGCTTTCTGATCCCAGGACCGGTTGATGATGCTTCGCTTTTGCGTTATTTTGATCTTCGGCATGGGTTTATCCGTTGAAAACTTTTGATATATCAACATTTCTGGTCTGTGCGACTTCACCTGCTGAACGCATTTCCGTCAGGGCAAGGAATGTGGCCTTGACAACGTTTTGCGGATTGGTCGAACCCAGGGATTTCCCGAGAACGTCACGGATCCCGGAACATTCGAGCACGGCACGCATAGCGCCGCCTGCCAGTACGCCGGTTCCTTCAGCGGCGGGCTTGAGAAGAATTTTCGCTGCGCCGACTTTTTTGTAGATCGGATGAGCGATGGATCCTTTGAGTACAGGTACTTTAATCAGGTTTTTCTTGGCATCATCAATGCCTTTGGCAATGGCATCGGTGACTTCATTGGCTTTTCCGAGGCCGTAGCCGACAGTACCTTTGCCGTCACCGACGACAACGAGAGCGCTGAAGCTGAAGCGACGGCCGCCCTTGACGACTTTCGCAACACGTTTGATCTTCACCACCTTCTCATGGAGCTCAACATCTGCGCTCTTAACCCTGATAATATTTTGCATATTTCCCATACTCAAAAAATAAGTCCGCCCTCGCGGGCGCCTTCAGCCAGGGCCTTCACGCGGCCATGGTAATCAAATCCATTGCGGTCGAAAATGACCGAAGAAACCCCGGCTTCTTTCGCTTTTCTTGCGATTTCAAGTCCGACTTTCTTGCTGATTTCAATCTTCTTTCCCTTTTCTCCGACGATGCCTTCAGAACGCGATGAAGCGCTGGCGACGGTATTGCCATTGTCATCGTCAATGACCTGGGCATAGATATCCTTGTTGCTCCGGAAGACCGACAGACGCGGCCGGGCTGTAGATCCGAAAATCTTTTTCCGGATGCCCCGCTTTACCCTTTCTCTTCTCAATTCCTTGATGGTTGCCATATCGTTTTATGCCTTGGCGGCTTGTTTTCCTGCTTTCCTTCTGATTTGCTCGCCCTTGAAAAGGATTCCTTTGCCTTTGTACGGTTCAGGTTTCCGGAGTGAGCGGATTTTCGCGGCGAAATGCCCGAGGAGTTGCTTATCGGCTGATTTCAGAATAATCTCCGGCGCTTCGCCTTTCCGGGTTTCTGTATTCACCCTGATTTCAGGTGGAAAGATCATGAAGATCGGATGTGAAAATCCAAGGGTAAGTTCCAGCAACTGCCCTTTGGCTTCAGCTTTCCATCCCACACCCACTACCCTCATCACCACTGCATATCCTTCCGAGACACCTTTGATCATATTTGCGATCAGGGCGCGATACAAACCATGAAGCGATTTGTGGCGCTTCTGGTCGGTTGGTCTCCTGACCAGGGCCTCACCGTCGGTGATCTCGACTTTCAGGTCGGGATCGAGGCGCTGAACCAATTGCTCCGATTTTCCTTTGACGGTCACAACATTGTCAGGTGAGACGGTAACCGTCACGCCTGCGGGAATCGGGATTGGTTTATTTCCTATTCTTGACATCTTATTTATTGAAAATCAATAGATACTACATAAGATTTCGCCACCCACATTTTCCTTCCGGGCTTCTTTGTCGGTCATCACTCCTTTGGAAGTAGAAAGGATTGCGATGCCAAGGCCATTGAGAACCCGCGGCAGTTTATTCACGTCGGAGTATTTCCGCAGACCCGGCTTGCTGATCCGGGTCAGGTTGGAGATGGCAGGCCGCTTGCTGATGCGGTCATATTTCAGAGCGATCTTGATCACTCCCTGCTTTTCGTCCTCGACGAATTTGAATTTCCGTATGTAGCCGGTTTCCTGGAGCACGCGGGTAATTTCCCGTTTGATATTGGAACCGGGAATTTCGACCACACGATGCTGTGCGCCAATCGCATTGCGAAGACGCGTCAAAAAATCTGAAATCGGATCTGTTACCATAATTCCTTACCAACTTGCTTTTCTGATTCCGGGAATGCGGCCGGCCAGGGCCAGTTCACGGAATTTAATCCTGGATACGCCAAAGCGGCGGATGTAAGCTTTTGGGCGACCGGTCAGCTTGCACCGGTTTTTGAGCCTCACAGGCGAAGAATCGCGTGGCAACAGTGCCAGCGCTTTGTAATCGCCTTTTTCCTTCAGTATCTTCCTCCTGGCGGCAAATTTCGCCACCATTTTTTCTCGTTTGAGCTGCCTCGCTATAATTGATTTCTTTGACATATCAGTTCTTTGCGGCGGTTTTGAAGGGCATTCCAAATTCTTTAAGGAGTGCATATGCTTCCTCATCGGTACGGGCAGATGTCACAAACGTGATGTTCAAGCCTGAGATTTCACCGATTTTGTCCACGTCTATTTCCGGGAAGATAATCTGCTCCCTGACTCCGATGGAATAGTTCCCTCGGCCATCAAAACTGTTGGCCGGAACACCGCGAAAGTCGCGGATCCTCGGCATGGCGACATTGATCAAACGGTCGAGAAAATCGTACATGCGGTCGCGGCGGAGTGTGACACGAACGCCGATCGGCATTCCTTTGCGGAGCTTGAAATTTGAAATGTCTTTTTTTGCATTGGTGACCACTGCTTTTTGTCCGGTAATCACGCCAAACTGCTCCACTGCGCTTTCCACAATCTTCTTATCCTGGGTAGCTTTTCCTGCTCCGCGGGACAAAACAATCTTTTCCAGTTGCGGAATCTGCATGACGGTTTTGTATGCAAATTTCTTTTGCAACTCCGGGGCAATCCGCTCTTTGTATTCCGTGAATAATCTGGGTACGTATGCCATCTTACTTAATGATTTCGCCGGTTTTCTTTGCCACTCTTACCCAACCGTTTTCGGTTTTCTTCCTTCCCACACGTGTTGCCTTTCCCGAATTGGGATCAATCAGCATGAGTTTGGAAATATGAATTGCCGATTCGGTCTGGACGATTCCGCCGTGCTGGTTTTTCTGATTCGGTTTCTGATGTTTGGTGACCATATTCAATCCTTCCACAATCGCTTTTTTCTGCACGATTCCGCTTTTCGGATCTTTCATTGAAATAATCATCTGGACGCGCCCTTCCTTGCCCCTGTCCCTGCCCGAAAGAATGCGAACGTTGTCATTCTTGCGGATGTGGATTTTTGCAATTTTGTCTTTCGTTTTTCGCATCGAAATAATTATTATATGACCTCGGGGGCCAATGACACAATTTTCATGAATTTCTTATCCCGCAATTCCCTTCCGACCGGGCCGAAAATCCGTGTAGCGCTCGGCTCGCCGGTCTCCTTGCTGATCAGCACAGCTGCATTGTCATCAAAACGGATGTAAGACCCGTCTTTCCGGCGAATTTCCTTCTTCACCCTGACGATGACGGCTGTCACCACGTCGCCCTTTTTCACCTGGGAATTGGCGTCTGCATCTTTGACGGAGCAAATGATCTTGTCGCCAAGACTTGCATATTTCCGTCGCGTACCGCCCAACACCCGGATGCAAAGAAGCTCTTTTGCCCCGCTGTTGTCTGCTACATTTAACCTGCTTTCCTGCTGGATCATTTTACTTCACTTTT
>Ga0247727_10005373_pt1 | contig 26081 bp, 22 predicted proteins | sample WisWelCaveWW1625_FD_202498 | JGI IMG/M metagenome (GOLD analysis project Ga0247727, IMG submission 202498) | Biofilm microbial communities from Wishing Well Cave, Virginia, United States - WW16-25 | ecosystem: Environmental > Aquatic > Deep subsurface > Groundwater > Cave microbial mat | place...
CCTGTTGTTCGGAAAAATGAACCGCAGGAGACCAGGAACGCGTCCGCGGAATGAATTGTTAAAGGAAATCGCTACCTTTTTGTCAGAGAGTACGCTTGCAGCAATTCCTCTCCGACAAACTGCTAGCAACGAGAAAAATCGCATCTTCCGTCTTGCCAAATAGAAAATCTGATAGCGCAACTCTTAACTCTGGCACTTCAAACAAATCCTCTTTAGTCTCGATGTTCTTGACACGCACAACGTCGCCCGCTTTGGAATTTTGGAACATACCCACAATTGTTGCCTGTAAGACAGATTCAAAAACATTATGCCGATTCACAATGTTCAAGACCAACCGAACTTTACTATGTTTGAGAACATAATTTCGCAAGGCGGATGTATAGGCGTCCGACAATAGAGTGCGTGGATTGATAAATACCAAAACACCATCCTTCGCCAACAAATCTTGAATCGCTTTGTGTATAAAAAATCCATAGAGATTCGGGCGTCCATATATACTCTCTGCAAAAATCTTCTTCAATTGTGCATCCTTGCTGACAACATACGGCGGATTCCCAATCACCACATCAAACCCCTCCGCCACGCGCTGTCCGAACATCCATTTCGCGTCAAAAAATCCCGCGTGCGCGTTTTGATCGTACGGGTCCCACGCGGCGAGTTGTTCCGCCGTGCTTGTACCCCAACCCTCTTTTTTCAACATCGCCGCAATCGCGCGGCGCAGGTGGCGGTCTTGGTCGCGGCGTTTTTTCTTTTTCGCATACGTGCGGTCATTGAAACTGTCGCGCCGTGAGTGTTCCAATTGCTCGCGCAGCGGTTTCACCAAATAGTCGCTCATCGTGGCTTGCGCGGGTTGGTCGAGGCCGATCAGCGAATTTGCCGCCACGAATTTTGTCTCCAGATTCGGCAGGGGCAGCACGCCGCGATTCGGTTCGTTCTCGCGCGTCCGTTCGTCCACCACCAGCGAAATAAAACAGCGCAGTTTCGCAATCTGCACGGCAATGGGTTGAATGTCCACGCCATAGAGACAGTTTTGAATCAAATACAATTTGCGCGCGTAATCGTCCTCCCCGCGCGCAAAGGTCTGTTCGATCTCCTCCAACGCCCTTTCGCGCGCCCCTTCGATGTCGAGCGTGTTCGCTTTGGCAATCTGTTTTTCCTTCCACAACAAATTGTGCGGATCCAATTTGCGGAGCAGATGCACGAGTTTGTGCAGCACGCCCATCGGAAACGCGCCCGAACCGCACGCGGGGTCGAGAATTTTCAACGCATCCATCGCGTTCACCAGCGCGCGTTTTTCCGCGTCCGAAAATTGCGGCGGCTCGGTGGAGTAGGAGAGGAGGTGGCGGAGGCGCTCGTGGAGCGTGGAGGGGGAAGCGTGGAGCGACACATCGCTCTCCGCTCCACGCTCCACGCTCCCCAATTGCGTTTCCAGGTACGCCATCAACGCCTCGTCCACCATATAATTCACAATTTCGCGCGGCGTATAGAACGAGCCCGTTTGTTTGCGCGCGGTGCTGCCCGTTTCGGGGTTGTACGCCGCGAGCAGATTTTCAAAGACCTTGCCGAGCAGTTCGGGGTCGAGCGCGACTTCTTCTTCAATCGGCGTATTTTCATCCACCGTAAATTTGTAGCGTTCGAGCAAGTGAATCAAGCCGCGCACAGGATACTCTTTGTTTTTCGTGTCAAAATCTTTATTCAAGTCCACTTTTTTCTCTGTCGCGAAAAAAAGAAAATTCGGCACGCGCAAGGGATTGTCGGCGCGCTGCGAAAAACCATCCACGCGCAAAACCATTTGCTTGCCTTCTTTTGTCGCGCGCGCGACGAGTTCCCCATCTTCCAATTCCTCCTTTTCCAATTCACGGTCGAGGGATTGAAACAGACCGCCGTTCAAAAAGGGAATGTCCGCGCACACACGCAAAAACGCGTCGGGGTCACGAAACAAATCGGCGTAGCGATATTTGTTCGGGACAAGATAATCGTCAGTGCGCCCGCGCTGCGCTTCGGTGCGAAATTCGCGGCTGTGGGGTTCATCGCGATTGAGCGGAGTATTCAACGTGGCGAAAAAAAGATTTTGCAAGATCGCGCGATAGTAACTCGATGCTTTCGATTCCAATTCATCCTTCAACATCCGCTTGACGCTCGCCTCGTCAAACAACGCATCGGGGACCCAACTCTTTTCGCGAATGAACCACGTAAAGATCAAACGCGTCAGCAGGCGGATGAGCGCGCGCGCGTTGCGTTCGTCCGTGTCCGCGCCCGCGCCGTTCGGAAACGTCACATTCTTTTTTGCCCAATAAAACCAGTACGCCAACTCGCGGAAAAATTTCTTGTTCAGTTCGGAAGTGTCCAACGCCTTGCGCCACGCCGCGTGCAAGTCATCCCAGTTCGTCGGCGGCTGCGGCTGCGCCGCCAGTTTCGTCAACGCCAAGTCCCACAAAATTTCCAAATGCGCGCGATGCGTGTTCGCCAACCGAATATCTTTGATGAGCGTCACTTTTTGCAGCACATCCTTTTCCTGTTGGCGTTTGTGCGGACGCCGCTCAATGATGCTCAACGTGAGCGCGCCGCCGTGCTGAAACAAAATCAGCGCGGGCATGTCAAACAGTTTATTCACCTCGCGCGTAATGTTGGCGAGTTCCGTGCGCGTGTATTGCGCGCCTTTCAAGCCCAGCGCGAGAATCAAGTACGAATGAAAATTACTTTGCTGAATCTGTTTCGCGTCAAACAACATGCGCGCTTGCGGCGAGACATTGATCTCCTCATCGGTGAGTTGAAACACAATGTCCACCGCCTGCCACTCGTCGCCCAACGCGTTCTTGCGGTTAAAGCCGCGCATCTCAAACGCCGCCAACAAACCCTCCAGCGTATTCGGCGCGAGTTCCAGCGTGCGGCTGCTGCGATAGCCGAGCGTATTGAACAACGCGCGCGCATTGTCCACCAACGCGCCATTGGAAAAATTTTGAATCGCGTTTTGGATTTCGGTTTTGAGGATGTGTTCGTTCATCGTAACATTGCCCATCGAATAGAATTCATCGAATAGAATTCGACGCCTGAACAATGCGTAGGAAAAAACAAAGCGCGCTCAACAATGTTTGCTTCTCGCGTTGTTTTTTAGAACGCCCTGTTCTGCCGTCGAATTCAATTCGATGGACTCAACAAAGCCTTGAAAAAACAAAGCGCGCCTAACAATGTTCGGAGTTTGCTTTGTTTTTTGGGCACGCCCTGTTCTGCCGTCGAATTCAATTCGATGGACGGCGCGGCAAATTGTGATGCCTTGTGTCGCGTCTCAACGAATCACCAACCACGTAACCAACTCGTACTCGCTCGTCGTCGTCGCTTGCGCGGTCTGCGGGGGTAGAATCGCGCCGCGTCCTGCTTGCAGCGTTGCCGCCGCGCGTTTACTAAACGTGCGCGCAATCGAGCCGATCGCGTCGCGCAGCAAATCAGTATAGTGCGTCATGTCCGCGCCGTTCTGCGTTTCCGTATCAAAGAGCTTGCACAAATCCTCGTACGGCGCGCGTTTCTCGTAACACAAGACGCGGAACATTTCCAAAATTTGTTTCGGCTGCGCAAAGGTATAGCGCACAGTGCCGTCGTCCAACACATACACCAAAAAATACGGCTGTAACGGATTGATCGTCGCGCTCGCTTGCGTTTCGCCTTTTTGTTCCAAACAAAAAATAACGCCCGCTTGAATTTGTTTGTATTGCGGCTCGGGCGGCACAACGGCGTACAAACCAAAGGGCGCGTCGCGCAGCGCGTCCTCGTTCGCGCGCAAATATTCCGCGAGGTCGGCGCGAAAATCGTCGAGCGTAAAATCGGCGAGTTTCACCGCCTCGTCAAAATCTTCCAAGTCGAGAATTTCATCCTTTAACCGCAGCAATTGTTTGTCGCGATATTTCAAATCATCCGCCGTCAAATCGCGCAGCTGTTCCGTGTTCAACACATTGTCTTCCGCCGTCGCCGCCAAATCCACCAACGCCATGCGCGCTTCGACGCGATCTTTCAACGCAATGTACTTGTCCAAATCGGGCGTGGGCCAAAAATTGACCAGCTGCACGCGCGTATTTTGACTGCCGATCCGATCAATGCGCCCAAAGCGTTGAATCACACGGACAGGATTCCAGTGAATATCGTAATTCACCAAATAATCACAGTCCTGCAAATTTTGCCCTTCGGAAATACAATCGGTCGCAATCAGCAAATCAATCTCGGCGTCTTGCGGCATGGTGGCGAGTTTGGCGCGCTGTTTGGAACGCGGCGCAAAATGCGTGAGGATGTGGGCAAATTCATTTTTGCCAAACGTCGTCTTGTTCGCCGCCGCGCCGCCCGTGACGAGCGCGACATGCAGGTTCAATTCCGCGCGCGCCCACGGCATCACTTGATCGTAAAGGTACGACGCCGTGTCCGCGAACGCGGTAAAGACCAACACCTTTTTATTTGGTTCACCGCGTTTGTTTTGCGTCGGCTGCTGAACTTTTGCCGCAATCAATTCTTTTAAGCGCGCGAGTTTCGCGTCACGCGCGGGCGTAATCTCGCTCGCTTTCGCGTACAAGTATTCAATCTGCGCGTGATCTTGTTTCAAATCGCGCAGCCAACGTTCCACGTCCAAATGCGCCATTTGGTACGGAAACTTGGAACCCACCTCCAATGCGTCGCGCAACTCGTCATCGTCTTCCATCGTCAAGAGCAATTCGTCCAAATCAAAATTCTCCTGCGCGCGCAATTGCTTGAACCGCGCGATCCGTTCTTGAAGCGATTCGATTTTTTCCAACGTGCGCCGCATCGTAATCTCGAACGACTCGACGGAACTTTCGAGCCGTTTCATAAAATTCACCTTCATCATCCCAATCAAAAACCGTTCGCGGTCTTGCTGCGAAAAATTCAAAACCGTTTTCGACTGGTACTGCGCGCGATATTCGGGCAGCACATACGCGCTCGGATAAAAGAGCGCGAGTTTGTATTTGTGAATTTCATCATTCAATTCATCATACGCCATAAATTTCCCGTCGCGGTCCAGCGCGGGAAATTCCGCGTGCGGTTTGGCGCGTTCGGGGAACCCGCCCAGCGCGGCGATGGAATCTTGATAATAGCGTTTGATGTGCTTGCGCGAACGCGCAATCGTCAATTCGTCGAGCAGTTTGAAAAACGCGGAACTCAACGCCTCAATCAGCGTATCCGTTTTGTGATCCTTTTCTTGCGTCCACGCGTTGAATTTTTGCTGCGCCGTGCGCAGCGTATGCTGCACGCTTTCCACCCCAATGCTCTCGCGCAGTCCATTGTCTTGATCGGCGGTAATGAACGCGATCTGATTTTTCAGATCCGTGAGGTCGGTGTTGACGGGCGTGGCGGTCAGCATCAAAACTTTCGTCGTGACCCCACTTTTAATAATGTCGTCCATCAAACGCGCATAACGACTCTTGCGAATGAGGTAGCCGTTTTCGTCGCGCGTGCCGGGCGTGTTGTTGCGAAAATTGTGCGACTCGTCAATCACGACCAGATCGTACGCGCCCCAATTAAAATCGGCGAGATTGATGTTGCCCGACATGCCGCCCTCGCGTGACAGGTCGGTGTGCGAAAGAACCGTGTAGTTAAATTTGTCTTGGGGAAACGGATTGAGCGTACTGCCCACAGACGCGAGATAGATCGTCCAATTCTCGCGTAATTTTTTGGGACACAGCACGAGGACGCGTTGATTCAACAATTCAAAATACTTTATCACGGCGAGCGCGGTGTACGTTTTGCCCAGCCCCACACTGTCCGCGAGGATGCAGCCATTGTGTTTGAGAATTTTATTGATCGCTCCCTTTGCGCCGTCCTGTTGAAATTTGTACAGCGCGTTCCAAATGCCCGTCTCGACAATTTTTGTTTTCTCGTTCAGCAAGCCGCCGCGTTTTTGTTCGTCAATGAACTTGCCAAAAACGTGGAACAGCGTCTTGTAATAAATAAATTCGGGCGCGTGATCTTGGTACAACTGCGCGAGATAATCGAGTACCTCGTCCTTGACATCCTCCGTCAAATCTGTGTTGTTCCACAACTCGTCAAACCACGCTTTCAAATCGGCGCGATCGCGTTCATCATTCACAATCAAATTTAGTTCGATGTTATTGTGCGCGTCCCCCAAGCCCAAACCATGCACCGTAAAATTGCTGCTGCCGAGAATCGCCGCCTCGACGCCTCCTTTTGCGACATGATACATTTTCCCATGCAGCAGCCCCGCGCGTTTCACCGAACGAATTTCGACGCGCGCGCCAATCCATTCCGCGCACGCGCGCGTAATGCGTTTGTGTTCCAACTTGTTCGCGAGTTGAATCTGATCGTCCAACAAATGAAACGCTTTTTTCTCCGTCTTGGACGGATCGAGCGAATCCACCGACGTCGGTTCGCCAAACAAAAAACGCAGCCGCGCAATCGCATCCAGCTGCGTTTTCAATTTCTCATACGCATAAATCGTAAAATACGCGGACACAATCGCGAGTTCCGCGTCCGCCGCAATTTTCTGTTGCAGAAATTCGCCCACCGAGCCGCGCTCCAGATTATCGCGCAAGCCCGAGGGAAGTAAATGAGGATTCGGCAAAATGGATTCTCCCTAAAGAAATTGTCGAGATGAACGAGATTATATGTTTCGGCAAGCGGTTTGACAAGCACAGTTTTTACGCGCGCCCCCTTTCGCGGTTATCGCGTCCTTTCGCGTCTTTCACGTTTCGCGGTTATCGCGTCCTTTCGCGTCTTTCACGTTTCGCGGTTATCGCGTCCTTTCGCGTCTTTCACGTTTCGCGGTTGTCGCGTCCTTTCGCGTCTTTCACGTTTCGCGGTTTTCGCGTCCTTTCGCGGTTGTCGCGTCCTTTCGCGGTTTTCGCGTTTCGCGTTTCGCGGTTGTCGCGTCCTTTCGCGGTTTTCGCGTTTCGCGTTTCGCGGTTGTCGCGTCCTTTCGCGGATTTCGTGTTCCAATGTTTTTCGCGCTCCCACTCCCTTCATGCTACAATCGCGCCCGTGAGTTCGCGTCCCCCTTTTTCCCTCATTTCCCTCATTTCCTTTCTCGCCCTCCTTGCTCTTGTCACTACCGCCTGTTCTACCAACAAACGCGTCATCCTGCTCGTTGACGGCGAACGGCGCGTCATTGAAACCCTCGCGCCCACTGTCGGCGAACTCTTGCGCGAACAAAAAATAATTCTCGGTGATCAAGATCGCGTCGAGCCGCCCGATTACACGCCGATTGAACGCACGGCGACGATTCAAATTGTGCGCGTCGCGATTCATACCGAGACGACGCGCGAACCGATTGAATTTGAACGGCTTTATACACGCGAAGAAAATTTGCCCGAAGGACAAGTGCGCGTGTCCACGCTTGGCGCGAATGGCGAAGCGGAAATTGATTATCAGATCACGCTCGAAGATGGGCGCGAAGTGTCGCGGCGCGAAATTGCGCGGCGCGTGCTGCGAGAACCCGTCAACGAACGTTTGTTGATTGGCACGCAAGGCACGGTTGCGCCCGTGAACATTACGGGAACGCTGGCATACATTGGCAAAGGGAACGCGTGGATTGTGCGCGGGACGACGGCGGATCGCAGACCCTTGACGACGCAAGGCGATCTCGATGGACGCGTGTTTGATTTGTCGCCCGATGGAAAATTTTTGTTGTATTCGCGCGGGGGGGGGGGCGGAAACGGGGGCACCGAAACGGACGCCCCTACGCTGAATACGCTGTGGATTGTGGACACCGTGCCGTTCAATGCCGAACCGCGCCGCGTGCCGATTGAAAACGCGTTGTACGCGCAATTTGCGCCCGATGGGTCCGCGTTCATTGCGTACACGCGCGCGGAAAAAACGCAGGGCGCGCCCGGGTGGAAAGCGCACAATGATTTGAATATCGCCGCGTTGTACGGTGTGACGGAAACGCTGCAAGTGAGCGACACCGATATTCAAACGCGCACCGTGCGCGTCACGCCGACGCCTCTGCCCAGCGATACGCCGCCGCCAACCGCAATCATTGATCCCAATGTCACCCCTGACCCCAACATTCCCCCCGCGCTGCCATTGCCAACGTACACCCCGCGTCCATTTGGCAGAGCGATCACCGTCACACAATACATCACCGTGCCACGCGTGACGACAATTTCGCAAACGGCGAAAACGCCGATCACCATCACGAACCGCGTCGTCATTCCGCGCAGCGCGCCCGCGCCGTTGAGTTGGTGGGGTTGGAATTTTCAATGGTCGCCCGATGCGAAAACGATTGCCTACGCGTTCTCGAATCAAGTCGGACTCGTCTCGCCGCAAGTGGGGCAGAACGCTTCGGAACGAGTTCCGATTCAAAATTTCGCGTTCTATAACACGCGCGGCGATTGGGTGTGGGTTCCACAACTCGCGTGGTCGCCCGACGCGCGTTTTGTCGCCGCTACCATTCACGCGCCGCCAAATGGAGCGGAACGCGCGCAAGACGCGACAGGGTTTGATCTGTATTTGCTCGCGCGCGATGGAAATTTTTCATTGCCCCTCGCGCGCAATACAGGCATGTGGGCATTTCCCGCGTGGTCGCCGCTGGATGCCAAACGCGAAAGTAAAATTGCCTTTGGCGTCGCGCAAAATCAAGCCAACAGTGAGCGTTCGGTGTATTCGCTCTACTTCATGGATCGCGACGGCAGCAACCGCGAACGCATTTTTCCCGAAATCGAAAACGCCCTCGACGGCGTGCGCGTGGTGCAATTCGCGTGGTCGCCCGACGTGAAACAATTGATCGCGTTACGCGAGGGCGATCTGTGGTTGTACGATCTCGCGTCAAAACAATGGGCGCCGTTGACCGCGAATGGGGATAGCAAGTTGGCGCGCTGGCGCTAGTCAGATGGTCGGATGGTCGGACGGTCGGATAGTCAACGCGGTTTGACGAACCGACTATCCGACGAACCGACGAACCGACGAATGTTTCGTCTTTTTCTCTACTCTCTCCTCCTCCTCGTTTCCCTCTCCGCCGCCACATTTGGCGTGACGAATTACTTGACGTTGACGCGCGGAGTCGAGACGGATTTTCCTATCACACAAAAAATTATTGGCACGAACGTAGCTTTGGAACAATACACAACAGACGCGGAATTGCAGCGCGCGTTCGATGTGTTAAAAGGCGCGGGGTTCACGCACGCGCGGCAATTTTTTTCATGGCGCGAGATTGAACCGACGCGCGGGGTGTACGATTGGGCAAAATGGGATTGGATTGTCAACGCGGCGCGCGCGAGGGGGATTCACCTCGTCGCGGTGTTGGATACCGCGCCCGCGTGGAGTCAGCGCGAACATGAACGCGAAATGCCGCACGCGCCGCCTGATGATTTTAACGAGTACGCGCGGTTCGTCAGCGATTTTGCAAAACGGTACGGTGACGCGATTGATTTTTACCAAATTTGGGATGAGATGAATGTGGAACCGCATTGGGGCAAGCGCAACGCGGATGCGGTCGAGTACGCGCAAATGTTAATCCCCGCGTCGGAAGCGATCCGCGCGCAAGATGGGAACGCGGTCATTTTGTCGGGGGGATTGGCGATGAATGTGCAAGTGCATCGCCCGCATCCCAATTATTCCGAAATTCTTTTTTTGCGCGGGCTGTACGAAATCGGCGCGCAAAAATATTTTGATATTGTGGCGGCGAAACCGTATGGCATGTGGACGGGACCCGAAGATCGCACCGTCAATTCGGGCGTGTTGAATTTTTCGCGCGTGATTTTATTGCGCGATGAGATGCGGCAATACGGCGATCAAGCAAAGCCGATTTGGGCAGTCGAGATGGGATGGAACGCGCTGCCCGAAAATTGGAGTGGTGAGTTGTCGCCGTGGGGAACGGATACGGAAAGTGTGCAAGCAGATCGTTTGGTGCGCGGGTTGGCGCGCGCGGAAACGGAATGGGCGTGGCTGACGGGCGCGTTTCCATTGTATTTGCAGCCCAATCTCGCGCGCGAAAATCCGCGCTGGGGGTTTGCCATGTTCGCAAGTGATGGGACAACGCGCGTGTTTTACGAGACGCTGCGTCGTTATTTTCTCGCGGATTCGTCACATGTGCTGTGGTCGCCGCCACCTGCCGCGCCCATTTTCCCCATCGCGTTATTGCTCGGCGTCGCGCTGGTGTCCGCATGGCGCGTGTGGTATTTAATTTTCGCGCTGCGTCTCGATGAACATTGGCGCGCTCTGAAAACGCGCGTTCACACATACCCCGAACTCGCACAATTTTTGGTCATTCTTGCCACCGCTGCCGCGTTTTATTTTTCGCCCAACACCCTTTTGAATTTTGTTTTGTTAGCCGCGCTGATTTTCCTATTCGCGCTGCGTTTGGATTTTGGCATTGTGCTGACGATTTTTGCAATCCCGTTTTGGAACTATCCGAAAACATTGTTCGGCGGGTTTCAATTGTCGCCGGTGGAGGTGTTGACGTGGAGCGCGACGGCGGCGTTTGTGTTGGACGCCGCGTTGACGAAACGCGTATTACGTATTCCGTATTTCGTTCGCTCCACCCTCCACGCTCCTCGCTCCTCGTTCTTTACATTAGATTGGGCGGTTCTCGCGTTTTTCGTTTTGGGTTTGGTCTCAACGCAGTGGGCAGGAAATTTTGGCGTGGCGAGCCGCGAGTTTCGCATTATTGTTTTCGATCCGATTTTGCTTTATGCGCTCATTCGCCTCACCCCCAGCCCCTCTCCCGAAAAATTTTCGGGAAAATTTTTCGGGAGAGGGGGCGGGGGTGAGGCGCTTGCGTTGCTCGCGTCAGGCATCGCGGTGTGCGCGATTGGGTTTTACAAATTTGTGACGGGCGATTTTATTCTCGCCGATGGCATTGCGCGTTTGATTTCCATGTGGGGTTCGCCGAATAATGTGGGGTTGTATTTGGGGCGACTATTGCCGATTGCATTGGCGTTTGCGTTTTTGTTGAAAGAAACGCGGACGCGAATGATTTATGCGGGCATCGTCGCGTTGTTTGCGGTGACGATTTTGTTGACGTATTCGCGCGGCGCGTTGTTTTTGGGCGTGCCTGCGAGTGTGTTGTTTGTGCTGAGCGTGTTGTATTTGCAATCGCATCATTTGTCGCGGCGCGCGTGGCTGGCGATTGGCGCGACGGGTGTAATCGCGGGCATTGCGATCATTCCATTTCTCAACTCGGAACGAACCTGGTCGCTGTTTCAAACGGGAACGGGGACAGGATTTTTTCGCGTAGCGGTGTGGACGAGCGCGGTGAATATGATTCGCGATCATGTTTTACTCGGCGTGGGTCTCGATAATTTTTTGTACGAATATCCCAAATATATTTTGCCCGACGCGTGGCGCGAACCGAATCTTTCGCATCCGCACAATTTTGTTTTGGATTTTTGGGCGCGGTTGGGGCTTGGCGGTTTGGTGATTTTTTTGTGGATGCTGCTTGCGTTTTATCAACGCGCGTGGAAAAATTTTACGACGACGCGGGATGTGTACACGCGCGCGTTAATGTTGGGATTGATGGCGAGTGTGGTGAATATGCTGGCGCATGGGTTGATTGATGCGGCGTACTTTGTGGTGGATTTGGCATATCTGTTTATGTTGACGCTGGCGCTGGCGCATAGAGAGGAAGCTTGAAAAAATCAAAACTCGTCTTTTCGAGCAAAGAGCACTCGGCAAAAAACGGGTTTTGATTTTTTCAAACATAACGGCGCAGAAAATTCTCTGCGCCGTTATGTTTTCAATTCGATCGTTCCGTACTATTTCATTGCCTGCGCGCGGCGCAGGACAATCAAACCTGCTGCGGAGAGCAAACCCGCAACGGCGATGGCGAGCAGCATGTTGCTGTCTTGATTGTGCTGCATGTCATGTCCCGTCGTCGGCATGGTTTGCGGCGCTGCCGCAACCGCTGCGCCGAATTTGTCCGGGAACTGTTTGACGATTGCGTCCGTGAGCGGATTCGCGAACATCAACATGTGTCCGTATGCTTCGCGCAAATTCGAGTACACCAATTTTTGATCGCCTGCAGCTTGCGCGTCAATCACAGCTTTGAGTGTGAGGATATGATCTTTGACGTATGCTTCGCCGGTGGTTTTGTCCAGATTCGGGTTCGCGGAATTGAGGAACGCTGAAAATTCACCCGCATATCGCCGGTGGTGGCAGCGGGTGGCGCTGCGGAAACATTCAGCGCGCCGAATCCTGCCATTGCAAGAACGAACGCGAGTGCAAGTACTATACGTCGCATGGGAACTCCTGCTGATCTTTATATGAAAAAATTTTTTTCGACGATGAGGGCAGCAATGTGGTTATGCTCGGTATGACGCCAAGTCGAACAATCCACATTGCCAATATGGGGTATCCAAATGGCACGATTTTCCTAAATGTGAATTGCAAATTTTTTCGTATTGCTCCGCCCGCGCGTGATAAAGATGCCACGCACTTGCAAAGTGCGTGGCATCTTTATCACGCTTTGCGAATTTGTATGACCCCCCGTATAATCGCCGCGTTTGAAGAGACGTTCCACCGAAACGTCTTTACAATGTACTGAAGAGGACATCATGCGAATTTTTATCACAGGCGGCGCGGGTTTTATCGGATCGCATTTGTGCGATTATTTTTTGGCGCGTGATCACGATGTTGTTGCAATGGACAATTTCATCACGGGCAGTCCCGACAACATCGCGCATTTGGCGAATGAAACGCGTTTTGAATTTATCGAACAAGATGTGACGAAATTTATTCATGTGCCAGGCGACGTTGACGCGGTATTGCACTTCGCGTCGCCCGCGAGTCCGAAATCGTATTTGGATTTTCCGATTCAAACGATGAAGGTCGGCGCGTTGGGGACACACAATGCGTTGGGCGTGGCGCGCGCCAAGAGGGCGCGCTTTTTGTTGGCGTCCACCTCTGAAGTGTACGGTGATCCATTAGTGCATCCGCAGCGTGAGGACTATTGGGGCAATGTGAATCCAATCGGTCCGCGCGGCGTGTATGATGAAGCGAAACGTTTTGCGGAAGCATTGACGTTGGCGTATCAACGCCAACACAAAATGGAAACGCGCATCGTGCGTATTTTCAACACCTACGGTCCGCGCAATGCGTTGGATGATGGGCGCGTGGTGCCAAATTTTGTTGGGCAAGCATTGCGCGGGGAACCGTTGACCGTTCACGGTGACGGTTCGCAAACGCGCTCGTTCACGTATGTCAGCGATCTGGTGGAAGGGATTGCGCGTTTGTTCATGTCGGAAGAAAAACTGCCGGTCAACATTGGCAATCCCAATGAAATGACGATCAAGACGTTTGCGGAACGCATCAATGCGATCACGGGCAACAAGGCGGGAATTATTTACACCGAGCGTCCCGTAGATGATCCCTCGCGCCGCAGCCCCGACGTTACCAGAGCGCGACGCGTGTTGGGATGGGAGCCAAAGGTTTCGCTGGACGCGGGGCTGGAAGAAACGATCGCGTACTTTAGTGAGCGGATGGAAAAGGTATAGATCGATTTTCACAAAAAATTTTGCAAAATTTTTTGTGAAAATCGATGCCCCTCAAGAGATCGCAATTTATTTTTTAGTATTCGCCGTGCCGTTCGGATCGCTTCTACAGATCAATTTGGGTGGCGTGAATGTGACAGCGGCGGATGCACTGCTCCTGCTCGCGTGGTTGTTGTATCTCGCGCGCGGCGTGGCGCGGCGGAAAATCGAATTACGCCTTCCTCCCCTTGCGTTACCGTTTGTCATTTTTATTCTCGCGGCTGCCGTTTCGATCACGGTCGCGCGTTCGTTCACCGACAGCATCGCGGAATTGGCGAAATGGATCGAGATGTTTGCGGCGTACTGGCTCGTTGCACAATTCTTTGACGAAAAAAATGTAACGCGTTTGCTTGCCGTGATGTTTTGCGCGGGACTCGCGCAAGCGCTGCTCGGCGCGTATCAGTATTATTTTCGCGTCGGACCCGAAGGATTTTTGTTGTTTGGCGGCGCGAATTTGCGCGCGTATGGAACGTTCGAGCAGCCGAATCCGTATGCGGGCTATCTTGGTCTGATTCTCCCATTGGCTTTCGGGACGGGATTGGGTATGCTAAGCGAAATTTCAAAACCATTTTTTTTGCAAAAAAATGGTTTTGAAATTTCAAAGCTGCTTTTACTATTTTTTTTCATTAGTTCCGTGAGTGTTATGCTCGCGGCGTTATTTTTTTCGTATTCGCGCGGCGCGTGGATCGCGTCGGCGGCAGGATTGGGCATTACCGCGCTGCTCGTCCTCGTGCGCTCGAAACGCGCGGCGACAGTGGCGATTGTCTTGGGGTTTGTAGTGTTGATTGTGGTTGGGTTGGGCGAAATCAATGTGGTTCCGAATATCATCACCGAACGCTTTGCAACGGTTGGCGATTATTTTAATTTTGAGGATGTGCGCGGGGTGCGCGCGAACGATGAAAATTTTGCGCTGTTGGAACGGCGCGCGCATTGGCAGGCGGCGGTGGGGATGTTTGAAGATTCGCCGTGGGTGGGCGTTGGCTTTGGAAATTACGCGATTGCTTATCCAAATTATGCGCTGCCGAAATGGGATGATCCGTTGGGACACGCGCACAATTATTATTTGAATGTGTTGGCGGAGGCGGGCGGAATTGGATTTTTTACGTATGTGATATTGTGGGGCGCGATTTTTTTTGTGGTCGGACGCGCGGCGGTGGTTTCAAAAGGTTGGCAGCAAGGAGTGATCGCAGGCGCGTTCGGTGTCCTTGTCGCATTGTCAATTCACAACTTTTTTGATAATCTGTTCGTCCACGCGTTGTATATTCAGGTGGGACTCACATTAGGGATCGTCGAGGTACTACAGTCAGATGGTCGGATGGTCGGCTAGTCGGATAGTCAACACGTGATGACCAACCGACCAACTGACTAACCGACTAACAGACCTTTTTCGTGGAGGCATGAATCGAGTGGCAGCATTTTTTGAACGGGTAAATTCATTGGCGCCGCAGCGTGTGCGCGACGCGCATCCCGAGCTCAAACGCTTTATCAAATTTGCGATGGTCGGCGGCTTTGGCGCGGTGTTGGATGTGACGGTGTTGAATATCCTTATTTTGGTGGTGGGCGTCCCAAAGGAATTTGCCAACATCCTTTCGGTCTGCTGCGCGATCATTTCCAACTTTACGTGGAATCGTTTGTGGACATTTCCTGAATCGCGCGAACATGCGGTCCATTCGCAGTTGGGAAAATTCGCGCTGGTCAATCTCATTGGGCTGGCGATCAATCAAGGCGTTTTTATCTTGACCGACAATTTTATTTTTCTGCCGCTCATGCCGCAGCACGAAACGATTGCGTACAATTTGGCGAAAATGTGCGCGATTGGGGTGGTGTTGTTTTGGAATTTTGGCATCAATCGTGTATGGACGTATCGCCATGTCAAGTTCGGACAAGAACACCAGCACGGGATATTGGAAGACGAAATTCCGCCATTGTAAAATCGAGAGCGTCCGAAAAGGGACGCTCTTTTTTGTCGCCTCGCGCGCGTAGGAGGCGTTCTCTAACGCCGACGGAATACACTACGCCTGTCGCGCTAGAGAGCGCTTGCTACGCGGTTGGGTAGCGTGGGGTTGGATTTACGGCAACGGCTCAAACGCCACCACGCGCCACAACAATTCATCATCCACCACCTCTTTTTCATCGCGCGCAATCGTCGCGGGGAAAAAATAATTTTCGTCGAACGTGACGCGCAATTGATATTTCGCGCTGTCGGGCGCAAAGATGAGCGCGGTTTTGAACAAGCCATTCACTGTAAATTCATTCGGATCAAATTCTTTCACGTCACAACTGCGTCCCTCCATCGGCGCGGGCGTACAAATGGCGGATTGCTGTGTGATTTTGTCATCTTGTACCGTGATCGTATTTGTTTGCGCGTGAAACACTGCTTGCACTTTCATGACCGAAATGCGATAACTGCGAATGTTTTTTGCGCGCCATTGATTTTGTTTGGCGGCAATCTGCAAAACAGGTTCGGAGGGACCTGGCACAGCGCACGCGACAAGGAACGCAATTAGCAGTAGAATAAAAAGATGAATGTTCCGCATGATGGGATTGTATGGGTATGAATCCGCTTGGCAAAACAGAAGCGAAAGGGTTTGACGCGCTGCGTGAGAAACTAAAACCGCGCAGCGTGTTTGCGCGAGGGCTTGCGCGATGGATGCCGCTGGACGCGGACACGCAATCGCAAAATGTGCGGCGCGTGCTGATTGACGGCATTGGCGTTGGGATTGCCGCCGCCGCGTCGCCGTATCTCCCCGTTTTTCTTGCGCGTCTGGGCGCGGACAATTTCGCGGTGGGACTTTTGACTTCGATGCCCGCGCTGGCAGGGTTGATTTTCGCGGTGCCGCTGGGACAATTTCTCGCGCGCCAACAAAATATCGTGCCGTGGTATTCGCGCGCGCGGCTGTTGGTGATTTTGTGTTACGCGCTCACGGGGCTTGTCCCGTTTCTCGTTGCCGATCAACGCGTCTTGACGATTTTGTTGATCTGGGCGCTGGCGACGATTCCGCAAACGATTGTGAATCTCGGTTTTACAATTGTGATGGGCGACGTGGCGGGTCCAAAAGGGCGTTTGTATTTGATGAGCCGCCGTTGGTCGTCGCTTGGCATTACGACGGCAATCATGGTCGCGTTTGCGGGGTTGGTGTTGGAGCGAATCCCGTTTCCGCTCAATTACCAAATTGTGTTTATGGTGTTGTCGCTTGGCGGTGTGTTGAGTTTCGCGTTTTCGAGTCGGATTCTGTTGCCCGATCAAAAACCGCCTCTCGTTTCGCCCGTGAAAGAATCGCTGCGTGAACGCGCGCGGCAGGGGTGGGCACAATTGCGCGCCCAGAAAAAATTTATGCGCGTGATCGGCAGTCAATTCGTCTATCGCTTTGGGTTCGCGTTCGCGCTGCCATTATTTCCGTTGTACTATGTGCGCGTCTTGAACGCGAGTGATGCGTCCATCGGGCTGATTACAACCGTGCAGGGCGCAGTGCTGTTGGTCGCGTACTATGTGTGGGCGCGCGTGACCAAACAACGCGGCGTGCGTTTTGCGCTGCTGGTGACGACGCTCGCCGTCGCGTTCTATCCGATCATTCTCTCATTCACACAAGCGATCCCATTGGTCATTCTGTTATCGGGCATTGCGGCGATTTTTGCGGCGGGGATTGATTTGGTCTTTTTCGACATGGTGGTAGAAAGTTATCCGCACAACGAAGCAGCGACATTCGTGGGCATCCAACAATTCACCGTCTATCTCGTCACCTTTATCGCGCCGTTCGTGGCGACGACGATTGCGACGACGATCAGTATTCCTGCCGCGTTGGTGGTTGCGGGCGTGATTCGGCTCGTGGGGTTTGGAATGTTTGTGGTGTTTGCCAAAGAGTAAAACTTTCCCAACCAAAAATTTATTGCATAAATTTTTGGTTGGGAAAACAAGAACACCTTTTCAAAAAATTTTACGGCGTAAAATTTTTTAGAATGGAATGACAGTGCTTGAAAATCAAACCGATTGAAATGGACGAACAAGCATCCCCACAACCCCAAACGAAAAATACGCGCTGGCTCTATTTCGCGTCCACGTTGTTTGCGTTGGCGTGTCTCGGCGTAATTGTATTCACGTGGTATCGCGTTTATAACGCGCCGCCGCGCCCGCATCCCAACGAAACGATTGTCACTACGCAGAATGAGGTTGATAATTTTTTGCGGGCGCATGTGACGGAAGCACAAACCGATGATCCTGTCGTGTATATTCCTACGGGGATCGTGATTCAATCGCTTGAATTTAAGGGTCCGTACACGGTTCAAGTGGCGGGCTATGTGTGGCAGCGGTACGCGAACGACTTGCCGCCGCTGGATAAAGGCGTGGTTTTTTCCGAAGCGGAAACGACGACATTCCACAAAGTGTATGACGCGCAACAGGGCAATGAGACGCTGATTGGTTGGAATTTCAAAACGACCCTGCGCGAACAATTTGATTACAGCCGCTATCCGTTGGATCGGCAGCAGCTTCGGATGCGAATATGGCATGTAGAGTTTGAAAAAGATGTGTATCTGCAACCGGATGTGATGGGTTACACGACGATAGAGCCATCCGTTTTACCGGGTTTGGATCCGGGGCTCGTGCTGGAAAATTGGCAAATCGAGCGCAGCTATTTCAGTTATCGGCTCATCCAATACAATTCCAATTTTGGGATTCAAGGATATGATTCCGATGTGCCGCAGCCCGAATTGTATTTCAATCTGTCGATCAAGCGGTTCATTTTGAGCCCGCTCGTTTCGCGCGGCATTGCGCCGCTGGTGATTTTGATTCAATTGTTTGTGATTGTGATGGTGATTGGGACCGACAATAAACGCTTGGAACAATTCGGGGTGCGCCCCGGCGCGGTCATTTTTACCTGCGCGGCATTTTTCTTTGCGATCCTCATCGCCGAGAACGCGCTGCGCGATGAAGTGAAATGGTACGGGATTGTGTATTTGGAAACGGTGCATGTCTTGACGTACTTTGTCATTCTCGCCGTAGCGGCAAATTCGGTTTCCCTCGTCGCGTTTCCAAATCTGCACTTGTTCAAGGACAATGATAATTTGTGGGTCGAAGTTTTTTATTGGCCCACGATTTTGTTGATTCTGTTGGTGATCACGGTTTTGATGTTTTTATGATAAGCGTAGTGACGAATTTATTCGTTTTGCTATGCCAACGAATGAGGCGATGCCATACATCGCACGTCACTACAAAATATTCTCGCCCTTGATGAATGACTCTACTCCGCGTATAGACCCCTACGCGTCCTTGCGCCTACCTGAATTTCGTTATTGGCTGGGCGCGACGGCGTTTGCGACGTTGGCGAGTCGCGCGCTCGCGGTAGCGCTTGGTTTTCAGATTTATGAATTGTCGCGTGATCCATTGGCGTTGGGGATTCTCGGTTTGGTCGAGGCGATTCCCGCTGTGGGACTGTCACTCTTTGGCGGTCACGTTGCGGATCGTCATGATCGCCGCGCGATTGTTTTGAGCACGCGCGCCGTGTCGGTGATCGCCGCCATCGCGTTTGCCGTGTTGTCATTCAATTTGCAAGCGTACGGACTCGCCGCGTTGTATGCGGTGGTGTTTGTTGCGGGGATTGCGCGCGGCTTTGCCGATCCCGCAAACACGGCGTTTGAAGCGCAGGTTGTACCACGCGAATTGTACACGAACGCGTCATCGTGGGGCGGGACGATGGGGTATGTGACGGCGATTGTTGGATCCGCCCTTGGCGGATTTGCGTACGCGATTATTGGCGTGACGAACACATATTTGATGATTGCGCTTTTGTTTGTGTTGGCGTTGGGCTGCATGTCCTTGATCAAAAAGAAACCAATGCTGCCGGTAGAACAGGGCGAATCCATTTGGACGAGCATCGCGCTGGGTGTGCGTTATGTGTTTCGCAGTCAAATTTTGGTCGGCTCGATGGCGCTCGATTTGTTTGCGGTCTTGTTCGGGGGCGCGATTGCGCTGCTGCCTATTTTTGCGACGGACATTTTGAATGTGGGTCCTGTTGGCTTGGGTTTTTTGGTCGCCGCCCCTTCCGTCGGCGCGTTGATCGCGATGGTGTGGTCAACGCGTTTTCCCCCCGTGAAAGGCGCAGGAAAACTTTTATTGGTGATGGTCGCGGGCTTTGGTATTTCCATGATCGTTTTCGCGCTGTCGAAAAATTTTTATTTGTCGCTGTTGGCGTTGGCACTGAGCGGCTTGTTTGACGGCGTGAGCGTGGTGATTCGCTTTACGATTCTGAGTTTGTATTCGCCCGAACATTTGCGCGGACGCATCGCGGCAGTGAATTGGATTTTTATCGGTTCATCCAATGAAATCGGCGCGTTTGAAAGCGGCGTCGCGGCGAGTCTGCTTGGCACTGTTCCTGCCGTGTGGATTGGTGGAGTCGTGACGCTGCTCGTTGTCGCGGCAACTGCGGTGTTTGCGCCAAAATTACGCAACATGGATTTGGATCCGAAATATGTTCCAGCGATGCAGGAAACGGAACGTTTGGAAATCGAAAACGCGACGGGAGTATGAGACTGTCGCTTTTTTGGGGTATTGACTCTCTAGCGACATGAGGGTTTATCATCTCCGTAGATTCAGAAACAAGGAGATGAAATCATGAACCCGCAGAACAATTCAGAACTGCACGTTATTTTCGGCACAGGACCCTTGGGTAAATGGACCGCGCGCGAACTCGTCAAGATGGGCAAGCGCGTTCGCATGATCAATCGCAGCGGCAAAGCAAACGATTTGCCTGCCGAAGTTGAACTTGTACAAAGCGACGCCTACGACACGCAAAAAAATATCGAACTGACGCGCGGGGCGACGACGATCTATCAATGCGCGCAGCCGCACTATTACGAATGGGCAGAAAAATTTCCGCCGTTGCAGCAAGCAATTCTCGACGCGGCGATTGCGAACAACGCGAAAATTGTCGTCGCTGAAAATATCTATATGTACGGCGACACACACGGCGCGCCAATGAACGAAGAGACGCCGAATCACGCGCATACGAAAAAAGGACGCGTGCGCCAAGCGATGTCGGAAGCGATTTTTGACGCAGTGCGTCATGGCAACGCGCGCGCGGCGGTGGTACGCGGTTCGGACTTTTTTGGACCTGATGATCCGATTTACGCGGAATTATTTTTTGAACCTGCGTTGAATGGCAAGCAAGTGCAAATGATGGGACGCCTCGATCAACCGCACACCTTTACCTACGCGCCCGATTTCGGCAAGGCATTGGCGCTTGCAGGTACGCGCGACGAAGCGCTGGGACAAATTTGGCATGTGCCAAGTGACGCTGCGTTGACGCAACAACAATTGCTCGATCTCATTTCCGCGCAAGTACACAAACCTGTCAAAGTTTTGTTGGGCAGCAAGTTGATGTTGCTCGCGCTCGGTGTGTTTGTGCGCGATGTGCGCGAAATGGTGGAAATGTTTTACGAGTTCAATCAACCGTTCGTCATGGAGAGTCAAAAATTTACGCAAGCGTTTGGGATGATGCCAACACCGCTGCGTGACGCGGTGCGTGAAACCGTCGAATGGAATCGCGCACGACTCGCGGCGCATGAAACGCGCGCGCAGAAATTGGCGACGGTGTGACGGGTGCCTTGTCATTGCGAGCCGTTCTTGCGAAGCAATCTCAACGCGAGTCGCATCGAGATTGCTTCGTCGCAAAACCCGCTCCTCGCAATGACAAAAGCATTCGCGTTATTTGTGGAAAAACCTAAATGCTCCGCATCGGCGATTTTTCAAAACTGGCGCAAGTGCCTGTCGCTACCTTGCGCTATTACGATCAACTCAATTTACTGAAACCCGCGCAGGTGGACAAGTTCACCGAGTATCGTTACTACAACGTGGACCAATTACCGCGTTTGAATCGCATCCTCGCGCTCAAAGGTTTGGGCTTTTCACTCGAACAAATTGAGCGTTTGTTGAACGAAAATGTCTCGATGAAGGAATTGCGCGGGATGCTGCTGCTGCGTCAAGCGGACGCGGAACGCCAAGTGTTGGAAGAACAGGCGCGGCTTGCGCGCGTCGCGGCGCGTTTGCGCGAGATTGAGCAAGAAGGCAAACCGTCACAGTACGATATTGTGACCAAGAGTGTCGCGCCGCAGTGGATTGTTTCAACACGCCAGATCGTTGCACAGGCAGAAGAGATGGGCGAGCTGTGTTGGAATTTGCACGGACAATTGCGCGCGTGGAGTGAACAGCAAAACCTCAAACCCCTCGCGCCGCCCGCGCCGCAGTTGTTGAATTTGTACTACAACACCGAGTACACGGAAACTGATCTCGATCTCGAAGCGGCGGTTTTGATCTCACCTCCTCCTAAATCGCGCAAAACGAACGACGCGCTATACACAGTGCGCGAGTTGCGCGGGGAGACGATGGTGGCGAGTGGTTTGCATCGTGGGACGATGCAAGAGCTGGGATACTTGATCAAGGCGTTGCTGACGTGGGTGGGTGTGAATAATTTTGAATTGAATGGCGCTGTGCGCGAATTGCATTTGGTGGATCGTTCGGCGGATGCGCCGTTGGTGGAGATGCAAGTGCCGATTCGGGTGGGGTGAGGGGGCTGCCAACGGATGGGAAAGCGGATAAACGGATAAACGGATTTTAGTCCGCGCGCGTGGATTTGCAATCCACGCTGGATTGCAAATCCACGCGCGCGGGCGGGTTTTCTCAGGAGACACGATGGTGCAAGAATTTATTTCAACTTGGCGGTTCTGGGTGTTTTGGGGAATCGCATTTGTTGGGTTTCCGATTGGCGGATTGGTCGCAAATCGGATTGTTGGCGCGGTGTCGAATCCCGTGAGCGCAATCCTCGCGGGCGCAATCACAGGCGCGGTGGTGGGCGGCGCGCAGTGGCTTGTGCTGAAATCACAAATGCCGCTGTCACCTTTGTACATTCTCGCCACGAGCGTGGGAATGTCTCTCGGACTTGGAATCAGCGTCGCGCTTTTTGGCAACGAGACGAATGGAAATGAACTTTTTGTGCGCGCGTTCATTACAGGTTTGGGAATTGCAATCGCGCAAGGAATTGTGCTGTGGCAGGTTGTTCCAAATTCAAGTGTGTGGGTTGTTGTCGTTGCGCTCAGCTGGGTGATTGGATGGTTTATCATACGCAGCGCCAATAATTCGATGTAACGGCAACTGTAGTATGATTGCCGCATGCAAAATCATTTCCTCCTCACCCCCTTCTATCTCGATCAACCGCGCAACGCCCTCACCTCTCTCGCACAATCCGATTGGACAATCAACTCACCTATTTTGCCCGACGGCGCAACGCAAACGCGCATGTCGGCAATTCACGAACCGCTCGCGCAGCTTGTCGCGCAAACCATCCGCAAGGGCGCGCGCCCTGTGAGCATTGCGGGCGACTGTTGTGCAACGATTGGCGTTGTGGCGGGGTTGCAGCGCGCGGGCGTGAACCCCGTACTGTTGTGGCTCGACGCGCACGGTGATTTCAATACGTGGGAAACGACGCCGAGCGGATTTTTGGGCGGGATGCCGTTGGCGATGCTTGTGGGACGCGGGGAAGCAACGATGGCGAACGCGATGGGCTTGCAGCCGTTTGAGGAAGCGCGCGTGGTGTTGAGCGATGCGCGCGATTTGGATCCGGGCGAAAAAACTTCCTTAGAAAATTCGCGCGTGCATCACATTTCGGATTTGCGCGCGGTGTTGGCGAGTGATGTTTTGAACGCGCCGCTGTATATTCATTTTGACACGGACATTGTGAATCCGAACGATGCGCCCGCGCAAAGTTATCTCGCGGCAGGGGGTCCGTCCGCGAACGAGATGCAAGAATTTTTTCGCGCGCTGGCGCAATCGAAAAATATCGTCGCGGTTTCGATGTGCGCGTGGAATCCCGAATTGGATCGCGATGGGAAAACGCAGGCGGTGAGTATGGAGTTGTTGGAAACGCTCGTCAATGTGTAGGGAGTTGTTCAGTTGCCTTGAGTTGCACTCCCCGCGCGATGAAAACGCGAATCTACGCGAATCCAAGCGAATCTACGCGAAAAAAAACGGAAAAAAAGATTCGTAACGATTCGCGTAGATTCGCGTTTCCGTCCATTCTTGAAAGAATGGACTAGCTCTATGTTGAGGTGAATAAAAATGTCAGACGCAATCGAATCTGTTTTCGCGTGTAACATGAACGCGATTCCTGCCGCCGAACGCGACGCGCATGTGGAGACGGCGGTGCAAGTTTTTCAAGCGGTGCAGCGCGTGGACGAATTGGAAAATGGGTACGCGTTCCAATTGCCAAATGAAAACGCGATGCTGTTGAAAACGACGGAATTTATTGCGAATGAACGATTGTGCTGCCCGTTCTTTGGATTCGCCGTCAACCTCGAACCCAACAATGGCGCGTTGTCGCTGCACATCACGGGCGCGGATGGCATAAAACCCTTTATTCGCGCGGAATTGGGCGAGGCGTTGAACGCGGACGCGGCGCGCGCGGCGAATTTTTTTCGCGGGGGATAACGGAAAAAATGGACAGTAAATTACGCAAACGTGCAGTGTATTGGGCTGCCTGCGTCATTTCATTGCGATTGCCGCGTTCGCTGCGCCAAACAGAGTAGCGTTTTAGGAACAATTCACACGATGAAATCAAACCTTCAAATTCGCGCGATTATTTTTGACTTTGGCGGCGTCCTCGTAGATTGGAATCCGCGTTATCTATATCGTAAATTGTTTGCGGATGAAAACGCGATGGAAAATTTTTTCACCGAGATTGGGTTCCCGGAGTGGAATACGGAACAGGATCGCGGACGCGCGTTTGCGGAGGGCGTCGCGGAACATTCCCAAAAATTTCCGCATCATGCGGAAATGATTCGCGCGTTTGATGAACGCTGGAGCGAATCTATCGGCGGCGAAATTTCCGAGACGGTGGAAATTTTGCGCGCGTTGAAACGCGCGGGCTATGCGTTGTACGGTTTGAGCAATTGGTCAGCGGAAACGTTTCCGCGCGTGCGCGATCAATTCGCGTTTTTCGAGCTCTTTGACGCGATTGTGTTGTCGGGCGAGGTGAAATTGGCAAAACCTGATCGGCGCATTTTTGATTTGCTGTTGGAAAAAAGCGGCTGCCGCGCAGAGGATTGTTTGTTCATTGACGATTCAGAGACGAATGTCAATGCGGCGCGCGCGTTGGGGTTTCAAACGATTCAGTATCAATCGCCGGAACAATTGGCGCGGGAGTTGGAACAGTTGGGAATTTTGGAGCGCGCCGCATGAGTAAAAAACAGTTGACGCGTGTCCGTAGAATGTGTTTGGCGCTTGCCGAGACGAGCGAAAAAATTTCGCATGGCGAGCCGACATTTTTTGTTGGCAAAAAAGTGTTTGTGATGTTCGCCAACAATCATCACGACGATGGACACATCGCGGTGTGGCTTCCCGTTCCCGCGGGCGTCCAACCGCTATTGCTCCAAAGTGATCCCGCAACGTTTTTCAAGCCGCCGTATGTGGGCGTGCGCGGTTGGGTGGGGATTGAGCTCGCGCACATTAGCGACGCGGATTTGAAATTTCATATTGAAACAGCTTGGGGGCTGGTTGCGCCGAAACGAGTCGCGGCGCAAGCGGCGGCAAGCGTCGCTGTGTCAAAAGTATCTCGAAACAAGAAAAATTGATTGACGAGATTGGGCGCGGGGTTTATACTTGACGAGAACGCTGCCAATATTCGATTAACGCGGGGAATTTGTGTTGAGCATCAATGAAATCTCACACAGCTTGAGAATTTTGGAAACGTTGATGAGGTGAAAGTATGAAAGTAATCACTGCGATACAAGCTCGAGACATGTTGCTTAAACTCTTGGAAGAAACGTCCGTTTCCCACGAGCCGATTCAGATTACGAGCGGCTATTCCAGCGGAGTGTTGATGTCAGAAGAAGATTGGCGTTCCATCCAAGAGCCTTTGTATCTCATGTCCATCTCTGGAATGCGTGAATCTATTCGAGAAGGGTTGGACACGCCTATTGACGAATGCGAGACGGAGTTGAACTGGTGAATTGGCGGTTATTCAGCATCGGCTTGTCTATCAAGTTCTCAAAGACGAAAAGATTGTCAAAGTGATTCGAATGTGGACGCACTATGAATAATCACAAAAGTGGCAGTGCTTGTCGCTCGTGTCAAAGTAGAACTGACCGACTTGGAATTCCAGATATAGGATGTTATGTGGAAAAATCCGTATAATACGCTTGTAGAGGGTGTTATACGGAATGGGGTCGGGTTAAGCGCGAGTTCCCCCGACCGCCGAAGAACAAAAAGAGGAAACAGACCAAGGCGCGTACAAGTGTCAAACGCGCGGTAATTCGCAGAACGGCGGCTGGGGGAACAAGCGTTTGCAACTGACGCACACCGCGCGCAGTTGAAACGCGATGCCGTTAGGCTGAGTGCGCCTGCGCTCGGAACTGAGGCACTCCTTGCCACTGAGCTCCGGCTAGCCGATGAGAAATGCCACGATGCCGGGTCTACAATTAAGGTGAAACCAATTTAGTGCCTATCCGAATAACCTGTGATATAAAGTGAGGTATGAAAAAACGCACCAAGAAAAAAACCAGTCTTCCACCAACCCCCAAGCCCAAGCGCACGCGCGCACGCACGCCGAATAACAAAAC
>Ga0247727_10005374_pt1 | contig 26079 bp, 21 predicted proteins | sample WisWelCaveWW1625_FD_202498 | JGI IMG/M metagenome (GOLD analysis project Ga0247727, IMG submission 202498) | Biofilm microbial communities from Wishing Well Cave, Virginia, United States - WW16-25 | ecosystem: Environmental > Aquatic > Deep subsurface > Groundwater > Cave microbial mat | place...
GACGCGCCTCTCGCTCGTCATCCTCTCGCAGCAGATCACCGACCTCGCCGGCGCGACCGGCGCGGCGATCCTCGCGCAGGCCTCCTACAAGATCTGCCTCCACCAAGACGCGGAGGCGATCCGCCGGGCGGCGGAGCTTCTGGGCCTGAACGCCCGCGAGGTGGAACTCTACGGGAGCCTCCGGACTGTTGCCGGCATCTACAGCGAGTTTCTCGTGAAGACCCCATTCTCGTCGGGAGTCGCCCGCCTCGTCATCGATCCCTTCAGCTACTGGATCAGCACCTCGGACCCGGCCGACCGGAAATTGCTTGAGACCCTCGTCACGAAGATCGAGGCGAGAGGCCTATCTGGGCGAGAAGCGCTCCGCACGGCGCTGATCGAAGCGTCCGTCCTGGCGCCACGCGGCGCCGCGGCGCGCACTGGAAAGTGATGACCATGGACGAACTCAGCGGCTTCACGGCGATCGATACGATCTACGAGCTCAAGGGCTACCGCATCGCCGCCGAATTCCAGGGCAAGGTGGGGCTGCTGCTCGCCTCCCTACTCGTCGGCTTCGGCATCCTCCGCGCGCTCTACCAGGCGTCCGACGACGGGAGATACCGCCGGCTCGTGCTCTACATCGCCCAGGCCGTCATCGTCCTCGGATTCCTCTCGCCTGTGCGCGTGAACGTCGCGCTTCCCGCGGGGTACGTCTACGAGAACGACGCCGACGAGCTCATCGGCGTCGGTGAAGGCAGCGCCGACCGGCAGCCGAGCATCACCGCGCCGCGCATCCTCGTCTGGACGCACATCGGCATCGACGCGCTCACGCGCTCGCTCATCGGGGCCGCGAACGACTCCTTCACGAAGCATCCGTACGGAGTCGAGCGCGCCGCGGTGCGCCTCCGTCTCGCGAAGATCAACGACTCCGATCTCCGCGGCCGCTACTACGCCTTCGTCGTCTACTGCTACGTCCCGGTGCTCGCCGCGCGATACCGGAACGGCCTGCCTCACCCAGATCGTTTCTACGACGCTTTCTCCGTCGGCGATCGCGCCGAGTACGAGCGCTACTACGCGTGGAACGGCGACGGCGTCCGGCTTGACGGCGAGGGACGCCCCACGACCGACGGCTCGAAGCACGCGACCTGCGCCGTCATCCGAGAGCGACTGCTGATGGACCTTCGCGTGCATGTGAATACGGACAAGACGCATCTGGAAACGATGGAGATCCTGAAGGATGCGTTTCTATCGCGCCATCGCCCGGACCTCGCGCACGGTGACCCGCTCCGGGATCTCACGCTGCGCACGGTGCTCTACAACGAGACGCACGGCATGTTCGCCACCTCCGAGATCCGCGCGCTGGCCGAGGGCGTGCCGGCGTACAGCGTTTTCGCGACCAGCCAGCAGGGATCGTCGAACCCGGAGGACCTCGTCGACACCGTACGGACGGTCATCTCCTTTATCGTGAAGACGAAGCAATCGGTCGACCAGTGGATCGCTCACCACGCGGAGGGGCCGGCCAGCTACTACAAGGTCGTCTGCTACGCGCCCTACGTCTACGGCCTGGCGTCGATGCTGCTGCTCGTGATCTTCCCCATCGCAGGCTACATCTCGCTCCTGCCGGGGCAGTGGAAGGCCATCCTGACTTGGGCGAAGTACTTCCTGTGGGTGAAGCTGTGGCTCGTGTTCTGGAGCGTGCTCGCCGGATTCAACGCGTGGCGCTCGTCGATCGAGGACCTCGGCAGCGATCCCTCGAACGGGATCGGTGACGCGAGCTACATCTTCCCTGCCATTGCGGCGATGTACCTCGTAACGCCGGCGCTCTCGCTGATCGTTGTCCAACTGCTCTCCGCGGCTGGCGGAGCCGTCACAAATGCCTTTGGCGGGATGATCGGCGGGGGTGGTGGAGGAAACGTCGGAGGGAGCGTCCAGTGGGCGGAGTCGATGGCCGGGAAGGGCATCGGCATCGCGAGCCGCGCAGCCAGCAGCGGGACGGTTGACGCGGGACAAGCTTTCGACACGAACGCGGCATCCTCGGGAGGCGAAGCTACAGCTAATAGCCCGCCGCCGGAGATGCCGCCGGTGGCGTGACTTATCTATCCCTCCGGGAGGCCGCAGGACCGCTCCACCGCTCCCTCACACACGTGCGCTTCAAGGGGAAGCTCGACGGGACTCCGTTTGAGAGGAGGTGGGAGTTCACGACAGCGAAGTAGCAAAACGCTCGGTGGGTTCGCACTTTCACGGAAATGCGTGAAGGTCGTCGCCAGCGCGGGAGCTACACGTCCGTCAATGTCAAAGACCTATTTTTGGTCAAGAACCCTTAGTGCGGCCCGCAGATACTCCCCGCTCGACGCGTCTGTCCTCGTCATCTCATCGGCCAAGTGGTGAAGCGCGAATCGGAGTCGGTCGGTTACGAATGGTCTCATGTCATCCAGAACCGCGGACAGTTGGTCACGATACTCTACGTCCTTTGCGAGCCTTCCGGCATATTCGGTCAACACGAGGCTTAGAGTAGGGTCTGTTGAGAAAATCTGCGAATCCGCTCTGACCATCGCAGAAAGAGCACTCCGCGCAACACCTAAGTGTCCGCCGGATCTTTTGACTTCCATCAAAAACGCGTCTCTGAACAGAGGGGTTAGATCAGAGGTCGCACCGATTGCAAGTCGTCCAATGGCGCTGTAGCGAATGAGCGGATCCTCGTCAACGTCGGTTGTTGCCGCGCGACAAAAGTCGACGATATCCGGCCAAGGTTCACCATTCAGACGATAGGAAAGTACCTTGTAGACTGCTACGCGGTCCTCTGGATCTCGCGTCTTTCCGAGAGTCCCAAGCAAAACGGATCGAGTGGCAGCATCCTTTAACTCGTGCTCATACGCTGACGAATACAATGCCAGATCCTCAGGAACGAGCGAAAATGTCGATGCAGGTTGGCCTCGACGAAATCGAGCGAGAAAGTCATGGGCACACTTCATCGAACTGTGGAACTGCGAGCAAATGTCCCATATAGTCCTGAGCCAAAAGAACTCATAGTCCTTCAGGTTGAAGCCCGCCGCAGGTTCTCTCGCCAAGTATGCGCGCATCCTCTCGTTCTTGTCGAAGAATCGCGGCGTCGATTCGTCTAGCTCCAACATCGTCAGCACGTGGGCGGCCCATGCCACAACTCTTGCGCTGGTGCTCACCAGCAATCTTGCTCGCAACTCGGCAGCCTTCGCCCCCGACAATCCGCCAAGCAGTGATGCGACGAGCATATCGCTCAAAGGAGTAGCCTGCCCTACGAGAGCCTCGAGCTTTTCTAAAAGAACTGCACGAGTCTCGATACAAAGAAGCCCGCCGTGGAGTTCTATCAGGCATCCTGCCAGCTCTACTTCACAGTCCTTTCCGTTTTCAAAGTCCTTCACTAGCGCGGATAACCGACGCACTGCAAGTTCGCCGTTTGCCGAGGTGGGGAGCAACTCAGTCTTGGAGGGCGGGGCTACCACGGTAGCGTGCGTACCCCCGAAGGGCTGCTCAGACTTCGCCGAGTTACTTCGCCCGACGATAAGGACGAACATCAAAAGGAGCACCAAGAACGCAGCGAGACCGATTGCCTTCACTACTGTTCCTTCTTGTCCCAGGATGCCGCCTTCGACGCGCCCCATCCGCCATCTTTAGGATCATTCGCGTCCGCGCCCAAGTAGGGGGTAAATGTCAGTCCAACTTTACCGAATTTTGGGCATCCTTCGACCTTCGTCGGTGCCTGGTTATCGAGGTCCTTGAGAGACGAAAGACCTAGAGCGACAGTCATGGGATCTCCTGTCGCAGCTGAGGCGGCCACTACCCAATCAATACGATGGGTTGCCAATGACGGCGTGCCGTTCGCCTCGCAATCCTCAAACAGATAGGTCGAAAAGACTGCGCGGAAGCTGAACAGGGTATTGATCGTGATCGCTTCGCCAAGAAAGTCCTTCTTGTTCGAGATGTCAAGCTTGAGGCCGGGAAAGTCCCACGATACGACAGCTTCCTGGAGTTTGCTCTTCTTCGACCTAATACGGAATTGACCTCCGTTGGACTTCTTGTCGGCTGAGCGATCTCCGTAAGTCTTGGCGCCATCGAAACGGGGTAGCGCCGTTGGCACCTCCCTCGTTTCCTCAGTACCTGTGTCTGGATTTACGTACGTTACTTTCCCCACATGCGCCTTCGGGGTCCAGACCTTGGTCTTCGCTTCAGTGGAGCGCTTCAAGGTCGCCTTGGTCTCCGAGATGACTTGGCGAACCTCGCCATTCAGGTACACCCGACCAGATCCTTCAGCTACAAACATCTTGCCCCAGACGAGCGTGTGGCCTCCGCCGCTCTCATCGATCAAATCCAGCGGGGCAAGGAAGTCCGTAGGGGTCGCATCGACCGGATCCTCATCCGTCGGGGGAGTGATTCTCTCAAACGCCTCTCCCTTGAACGTGATCTCAGCGGGGTCCTTTCCTGCCTCCGTTCGGCAGTTGTGCTTGCAGTCCGCCGGGGTCACGGATTTCAGCTTGAATGACTTCATCAACTTGGTTTTCGCATTCGTCAGCATCTCGAACTTCACGGTGTCTCCAAGGCGACTTACCGTGATCACTCGCGTGCCAAGTGCGATGTCTTCGGGTGAGGCATAAGTCCACTCGCTCACTTCCGCCTCGATTTCCGGAACTCCGGTGTTGACCGGTTCCTTTTGCGGATTTTGGGCATGGCAGAGTGAGGACACGACTAGCAGAATTCCGAGAGCACCAAGCAGAGTTCCGATGATTCTCATAGCCTCCCCCTTGGAGTTCAAGCTGAGCCCGCTGGCCGAAACCACCTGTTGAACAGAGAGTAACGGCCCACGATACCTCACGGCACGACCTTGTCAAGCAAATGTGAATGGTTCGCATTTTCCGATTGCCGGTGGCGAGGTCGTAGACTGCTCGTCCACGAGGTGCTCTGTGAGCGATGGACTTCAGCCTCGTGCGCGTGTCTGACGTGAAGGAGTCCGCCGATAGACGGCCCCGCTGGCTGTTCGAGGCTCTGGCGAGCTCGGCTGGACCTACTCTGCTCGCGCTCCTTCGCGTTCTAGCCCCATATCCCCGCCTCGCTGCTGGCCTCGCGGAGGCCTCTGGTCTGGCACTCACGCCAAATCGTCGCCCGGTCGTCGAGCAAGCAAGGACGAGGAGCCCCGATCCCCCACCCACTCCGGCTTGCGACACACTCCGCGGCGGCGGGCGTGAAAAATGACCGCGTAAAGCGTGACCATAGCCAATAGACATGGCGCCGGAACTATAGGCAAGTTTTGGCGGCACCCTGCGACTCCTACCATGCTTGTCCTTTGGGAGGACGGATGAGCGATCTCCGGGCCGCGCTCGGCGAGCGACTTCAAGATCTCCGCGATGCCGCGCGCCTGACGCAGGTGGAACTCGCCCGGAAGCTCGGCATCGAGCCGAAGCACTTGGCGGATCTCGAGCACGGCCGCAAGGGCGCGTCCTTCCAACTCCTGGAGCGCCTGCTGACGGTCCTGAACCTCGAACCGTGCGACCTTTTCAACTTCAGGCTCAAGTCGCGAGGGAAGCGGCGAGCGACCGCGAGCGAAGAGGACAAGCTAGTGGAAAACATGCGGGGGTCTGATCCTGCCAGACGGCGGTTGGTATTCGCCGTTGCCAGGGAAATCCTGGAATGGCGGGGACCGGGGCAAGCATAGGGGAGCACTGGAAGTTCACGCCAGGCGATTCTATGCCCGGTTGCGGGCGGGGGCTTGCCACCAGCACTTCACCCAATGAGAGGGGGAACCTGGAGGCGTCATGACGCGTAGCAGTTGTCCGCGAGCACACGGTCATCCATGCAACCGCTCGGAACTTTCTCACTTATCTTTCAATTTCCCGGCCCGCCGCGTTCCGATTCTGCCTCCGGGACCCTGATAAGGAAGTGAAGACCCGTTGAAGGAGGCCCCCGTGGAACCGATCAAGACGACCGAGAGCGCCGCGCCGGCTGAGACGCCGCCCAAGCTCTCTCCCCAAGAGGTCACCGTCCCGCCTGCCGTGGCAGCCCCGAGTTCCGCGCTGGTCGACAAGGAGATCGACCGGCTCTTCCGGAAGCACGGGGACGCGGTGCTTACCGCCCTTCAGGACAACTGCGGCCTGCAAGGGGCGGATGCGGAGGAGCTCTTCCACGACATCTTTCTCGTGCGCGTGAAGCGGTTCCTGGAGCGCGGCCGAACCATCAATCCGGCCAAGGAACGCAACTTCCTGAAACGCGTGGCGAGTTTCGCCGCGGCCGCGTTCAAGGAAAGCCGCCGCTCGGATCGCTTGGTCACCGGCATTGCGCGCGCGGAGGGGATCGACCCCGGCAGCCCGACGCCCTCCTCGGTGATCGATCACAAGGAGATCATCGGAGGCGCGCAGGCGGCGCTGAACTCGCTGCCCGAGGAGTTCCGGAGAGTCGTCCAACTGCGCATGGCCGGCTCGACGTTCGGCGAGATTGCCCTCGAGATGGGCATCGAGGAGGGCACGGCGGGCAAGCGGTACGAGATCGGCATCAACCGGATCCGCACGAAGATGGGAATGATCTGGTCCAGCCTGGTTCCGAAGGGGAGCAGGGAGGATCTGGGCAAGACCCGCAGGGAGATCCTGAAGGCCCTCGACGATCTCGGGAGCAAGTACGCCAACGCGCTCATCGCGCGGCACGCGCGCGGCAAGGACATCAAGTTCATCGCCGCGACACTGGACATCCCGCTCGCGGACGCGCCGCAAGTGCTCGCTCGCGCCGAGGAGCTTCTGCAGATCCGATTCGGCATCACCGCGGACGAGTTGGATGCACTGCTCCAGCAGCTGAAATAGCCATGTGTGACGCCCTCGACGCGCCTGATCGCATCATCGCGGAACTCCGCGTCGCCGGGCCTCTTACGGGAAGCGGGCTCACCGAACGGATGGCCTCGCAGGGCCTGTGCGCTCCGCACATCGACAAGGCACTCCGGGCGCTCGCGCGGGCGGGACGAATTCGTTCCGCCGATGGGGCGCGCACTCTCGCCCCTGGCGCGAGCATGTCGGCGCTGGCGGAGGTTCCGCTAACCATCGCCGAGCAGCCGAGGCGCGTTGTCGCCGGCCGCTACGAAATCCGGCGGGTCATCGGCCTTGGCTCGACCGCCACCGTGTACGAGGCCCTGGACAGGGAACTCGGCCGCGCCGTGGCGCTCAAGGAGCTCGATCTTGGACGGCTCTCGGGGGAAGAGGTCATACCCCGTTTCGAGCGCGAGTATCGGGCACTTGCGCGGATCAATCACCCGCACATCGTGCAGATCCACGACGCGGGGCGCGAAGGCGACCGGTATTTCTTCGTCACCGAACTCTGTGCCCGCAGTTTCGCGGACCGCGTGCGCTCGGACGGGCCGCTGCCGGTGCGGGACCTGGTCCAGGTCTTTATCGAGGTCCTTGCCGGAATTCGCGCCGCCTGGGAAGCCGGGATCCTCCATCGCGATCTCAAGCCTGAGAACCTGCTCGCGGACGCGGCGGGACGGGTCCGCATCGCCGATTTCGGCTTCGTGGGCTTCCACTCGGACCTTGCGGCACCCTCGACGAACGAACCCAAGCCGCTGACGAAGCCAGGAGCCGTCGTGGGGACCGTCGAATTCCTTTCTCCCGAGCTCATCAAGGGCCAGAAGGCCGACTTCCGTAGCGACGAGTACTCCCTCGCCGCATCGGTCTACTTCCTCGCCACCGGGCATCTGCTTTACGACCGCGAGACCGGTCCGAGCAACCGCTGCGAGTGGCTCTACGCGCAGGAGAACGAGGATCCCGTGCCCATTCGCACGCGGCGGCCCGACTTTCCCGTGGCGCTCGAAGCGATCATCCTGCGGTGCCTCTCGAAGTCGCCCGGAGCCCGGTACCAGACGCCGCGCGCCCTCGAGAAGGACCTCAAGCGCTTTCTCGCGACACTGCCCGCCGACGCATCCGTCGCGGGCCTGGACCTGAACGCTGAAGCGCTGCCGTCGAAGCCGCGCGGCGAGATGACGGAGCAGGTCGCGCGCGTCGTCATCGAGACCCAGGCATCGATTGTCGGCCTCCAATCGGACTTCCGCGAGAAGCACGGCGCCGACTGGTCCGACAACGTAGGCAAGCTCCGTCCCATCTGGTCGCTCGCGAAAGAGCACAAGGCGCTCGGGCTGTTCGCGGACCTCCAGCGCGTGGTTCCCATGGAGCAGTTCGCGCCGGCGCTCTTCGTCACGCTCGACGCCATCGAAGCGGGACGCGTCCCCTCGACCCCCGTGCCGACCGATCCGATGGAATACCTCTGGCTGGCCGTGCATCAAGTGGAGGAAGCCAAGGCGGACGGCCTCGTGCCCGACACGGGCCGGCTGGAAACGCTCGAGAAGTTCCTGCGCGACATCGTCGGCCACGCATCGATCCCGAAAGCCGGAGAGGCCGTACGAATTCCGCCCGTGGAACTGCCCGAGGCCGGCGAGCCGCCTGAGCGCGACCCCCTCATCGGGCAGGTCATCAACGAGAAGTTCAGGATCACCGGCCTCCTCGGCAGGGGCGCCACCGGCTCCGTGTACCTCGTCGAGCACCTTCATCTGGGCGGCCTGTTCGCCGTGAAGCTGCTCAATGTCACCGCAACGACCGCGTTCGGAGAGGATCGGGAAGCTGATGAGCGGTTCCAACGGGAGGGCCGCATCGCGGCCAAGCTGGAACATCCGAACATCGTTCCGATCCACGACGCCGACTTCTGGGTGGTGGAAACGCCGTTCGGCCGCCGACGGTTCCGCTTCCTCGTCATGTCCTACGTCGAGGGAACGACACTCCGGGAGTACATCGACGGCCATCTTGCCTCCGGCACGCTGCCGCCCGTCGGCGACGTGGTTGCCTTCGGCTCGCAGGCGTTCCGGGGCCTCTCGGCCGCCCATGCCAAGGGCGTCGTCCATCGAGACATCAAGCCCGAGAACCTCATGGTGACGCGCGACGGCGTGCTCAAGATCATGGACTTCGGCCTGGCGCGCTCGGCCGCGAAAGTCGACTCGATCACGCAGTCGGGGAAGTTCTCCGGGACCGTACGATACGCGGCGCCCGAGCAGCTCGACGGCAAGGCCGAGCCGAGGACCGACCTCTACTCGATGGGTGTCGTGCTGTACGAACTGATCTCGGGCAAGCCGGCGTTCGCCGCGCCGGACGGCGTCGAACAGCCTCAGCTCGTGGTCATCGCCCAAATCGCCTCCGGCAAGGTGGCGCCGCTCCACGAACGCCGCCCCGACGCTCCGGAAGTCCTTGAGCGCTTCGTCACGAAGCTCATGTCGCCGGATCTCAACGAGCGCTTCGCGTCTGCGGCGGAGGCCGTCGACGAACTCGAGAAGATCGCCGCTGTACTTGCGAGTACCGCGCCGGCGGGGCGAACGCGCCGCCCGCTCTTCGCGTCGGCGGCCGTCGTCGTGTTGGTGGTCGCCGTGGTCGCGGCCCTATTGCTGCGACATCCGAAGGACACGGAGCCCAAGCGACCTGACACGAAGTTGGCTCAGGGCTCCGACGGCAAGCCGAAGGGACCGGATAGGGAGCTCAAAGAACCCGAGCGCGGTCCGGAGAAGACCGCGAAGCACGCCGCAGCGATTGCCGCGCGCTGGCAAGCGGGTCTGCTCCATGTTGAAGGCGATGTGGAGATCCAGATTGAGGGGCCGAAGGCGCGGATCACCCTGCGGGACAGCCGCCGCCTTGAACTTCGCTACGAAGCGGCGGCCCCGGCGTTCGTGGTCGAAGTGACCGACGATGGGGGCGGCACGATCGCCCTATCGGACGGTGCTTCGTCCTACGAGATGCACCGCGGCGATGCAATCGCGTTCACGGCGCGCGAGACGGCCCGCTTTGACGTTCGTGTCGCTGCTGGAGCACCGAAGCCGATGGCCGGCGCGGTGCCTGCCGACGCCGTCTCCCTCACGCTCGCCATCGATCCCTGGCCCGCAATGAAGCAGCCGGTCGATCCGGCGCAAAAGATCCCCGTCGCCCAGATCCTGCGCACCTATCAGCCCACGGCGGATGAACGTGCCCTTCTCGAGGATATGGCCGGAGTCCTGACACGCGATCTCACCGCACTCCGCTCTCGCTCCTACGGTGCGGCGGCGCAGAAGCTGAGCGATCTGCAGAATGATCCCCGCCAGACCGACTACACACGGCGCTATTACGCCGCGGCGAAGCAGCTTGTCCAATTCGGCGCTCGAACGGTCTCCGCGCGCTCACGGCAACTCATGGAGGCATCTGGACCCGTCACGGTCCGTCTCTCGAACGGCCAGAAGTTGACGGGCCGCGTCGCCTCGATTGACGACAACTCCGTCACCGTCGTGGACGCGGCCGAGAAGTCGATGCGCGTGGCGCTTGCCGATCTCGCCTGTGACGACATCCTGGATGCCTGCACGGAGAGCAGCCTCGGGATCGCCTTCCTGACTCTCTCGGCGCGTCCGGCAGATGCACCGGGCCGACTCCTTGCCGGCGCAGAAGCGTTTGACGAGCTGCTCCCTTGGATCTTCTTCGCCGCGAGGCTGGCGGATGCCGACGCCGCGCGGATGGTCGAGGCCGGCGAGTACACGGGTGCAAAGGTGAGCCTCGACGAGTTGGCGACGAAGCGCGAGAAGGTGATCGATCTGTTTGCGTTCCTCTCCGGCGATTTCGATCGCTTTCAACGCGAGTCCGAGGCGCTCCGTCTGCTCCAGGAGGATCGCTGGGCTTCCGTGCTCGCCGATTTCGACGGAACGCGGGCCGCGCCAGTTGCCGCGAAACGCCTCCTTGAGTCGTCGTCCAAGAACTTCTCACGCGAAGAACTCGCGGCGGACTTGATGAACTGGGCCCTGCAGCCCGACGTTTCGGACGCCGAGCGCCCGAAGTTCTACAAGAGCACCACGATCGACGGCGTCGAGGTGCAGATGCTCCGGGATTGGAAGGGGTTGCGCAGCCTGGTCGCCAGAGATGCAGTCAAGACCGCGCCCCAGGGCATTGCCCTCACATTCCGCATCACGTTCGGGACGGAGGACCCCTCGCCGCACTTCCGCGTGTCCCTGGAGTCGGCGAAGGGCGCCGCTCAGCTTCGCCTGGATGCCAAGGAGGCGAGGCTGCACCTGATGAAGGCCGACGGCAAGGCTGAGGACCAGATCATCGCGCGTGGACCCGTGCCGGCCGCCGCGAAGGACGCGTGGCGGTTGCTCGTCGTGCTCCCCGTTCCGGAGGTGAAGCGGACATTCGTCTACGTGGACGGCGCGCTCGTGCTTAACGTCTCGCTGGAGGACGCCGCCATCCCGCGGAAGTTCGCCATCAGCGTGGTCGGCGCCGAGGCGCTCCTCGCCACCCTCAAAGTCATGCCCCCCGCCGAGAAATGAAGGAGATCGACATGAACCCCTCCCTGATCCGCGTTCTTGGACTCATCACCGCCCTCGCCCTGCCGGGTGCTGTCGCCTGCGCCATCGGAGGCCGCGCCCCACAGTCGCCGAAGGCCGAGAACGTCGCGGAGTGTGTCTTCGTGAAGCAGGACCACCAGGCCGCCGCGTGCCTTCGCGGGCTTGAGACGGTCCTCGCGGATTCGCCCGATGGTTTGTTGTTCATCGAGAAGAACTCCGTGGTTCGCGTCCGCGTCCCCGCCGGACACGAGTCCTATCACGTACACCTTTCCCACAAAATCGATGCCCATTCAATTGACGCTGTCGTCATCCCGGCGAAGCGCGACGATGGCGTCATCGAAATCCCGCTCTCAGACTACCCTCATCCGGAACTCTTGGTGGTCACCTCGGCGGAACATCGGACGAAGCCAACGGCGGCCGCCTCCCCCGAGCAGAGGGCGCTGGGGGCAGCGGTGCTACCGCCCTTTGCCCTGGCCCTGAAGCTGGTCGCCCGAGAGGAAGCGGCAACGCTTATTTCTCTCCAGCCGTTCAGATACGAGCTGAAGACGCCCTTGGGCACGCTGCAACTCCTCGTGACGCCCGCGAACCGGGGAGACATGCTCCTCACGCTGGTCGATCTGGAGGGGCAGGCCGCGCGGATCTTCCGGGACGCCTACTTCCACTATCGCCCGGCGAATGCGGCGCTCACGCCCCGCATGACGGTGGAGGTTCTTGGCGTCGACCATGCGCCGTGGCAGCGCGTGGGAGTCTGGCCTCTGCCTCCCGACGCGCACAGCGCGACCGCAGGGACCAAGGGAACCGAGTCGTTCGTCTTTGCGCTTCGCACGAATCGGCGGGATCTCCTGCCGTTCGCGCCGCCGCCCGAACTCACGATCAGCTATCCGAAGGACGCGCCACGCACGCGGCTGGACTTGGGCGCACGCATCACGGGGGCCGCGGAGAAGAGCACGTTCCAACTCGTCGTCTCCGATACCGTGCCCGCTGACCGCGATGCGAAGACGTACGCGTTCCACACGCAGACGGTCGACCTCTCCCAGGACCGGCCCGAGGCGTCGGTTGCGGTTACCCTCGACTCCCCCGCCTTCCGCTTCCCGCTGACCGCGTCGGTCGCGCACCGACTCGTGACGAAGTGGATCACGAAGGCCGGGTTCTACGACCCCACGCCGCCTCTGGGCGCTGCGGTCATCAACTCCTTCGAATCGAACAACCTCGCGTCGCCCGCCCACGTCATCTCGCCTTCGTGCGCCGCGTACTATGACCTCGTCAACTTCACCGGCGACGGCGGCTCCGGCGCGCATGCCGCCCTTCGTGCCCTGGGACTCGCGGGCGGAAGTGGCGGCGGAGGCACCGACGGCGGGGCAATACCCTCGCCGAACACCTTCCCAAACCCGTTCCCGGGAGCGAGCGGCTGGTGGACGACTTGGGACGGCGTTCCGGTGCCGGTTGGGGGCGACGGCACGGGCAGCAACTCCAACGCGTCCAGCAGTGGCAGCTCCGGTGGAGCTGGCGGCGGCGGTCCAAGCAGTCCTTGGACATGGACGCCGGGGCTGATTCCGCCTCCTCCGCCCCCGCCTCCGCCCAACGGACAACTCGACATCAAGCTCAAGTGCGGCTGCAAACCGCCGCCGAAGGAGACGTGCAAGTGCTTCATGCACTCCTGGAACCAGGTGGACCTCATGAGCAAGATCCGGCAGTACAAGCACATGGTCGGGCCCGACGGTCGGAAATATGAGATCGCTGACTACTCGTTCTTCAGCAGCCACGGCAACCTGATCCCCTGCCACACCCCCACGGTGGTCGCCACGGTCCGCATCTCGTTTTGGGTCGGGCTCTCCCTTCATCATCAAGCCTACGACGTGAGGCTAGAGTTCGGGCCATGCACCCCGGGCCTCGAGAAACCGCCAAAGAAGGTGGAAAAGAAAGAAGAGCCGGGGATGCCGAAGCCGGGAGGCGGCGGCGACAAGCCAGCCAAGCCGAATGGCGACCCCAAGCCGAAGCCCAATCCGAACGCCGGCGAGCCCGTGCCGTCTGTCGACAAGCGGCCCCACTACAGGCCGGAGCCTCCTCCCGAAGTGACCGAGGACGATGTGAAGGGCCTGGATGAGCCGCTCATCGACCCGGAGAAGTGGCAGCCCGCCATCGACGGGCAGATCGCCGACACGCCGTACAACTCGCCCACGTTTGCGGTCGCGCTATCCGGCCATCGCAACAGGGGCGGCGTCCTCGCCACCGGCAGCGTCGCCTTCGCGGTCGTTGGCGCGCTTGAGGATCGCAGCGCGGTGGACGACGGCTTTGCGCGCGCCTATCGGGCGCAGGCCGAGCGGAAGGACCTCGGCACGTTCGACAGCTGGCGATACGACCCGGCCAAGTTCTGGCCGGTCTACGACGCGTCCCGCCCCATTGGAGGCGGCGGTCGTCCTTGATCGCACAAGCCTGAAGGAGAATCTCGTGAAGCACTTGGCCATCGTGACTGTGATCGCCGTCGGCTCTGGCGCGTCGGCCTACGGGCAGTCGGACGCGATCTCTCATCGCGAGGATCCGGTCACGCCCCTGCGCGATGCCTACGCCCAGGGACGGAATGCCGACGTCGTGCTCCTCGCGGACCGCGCCATCGTCAAGGGCGCCGGCGGCGGAGAAGTCCACTTCTGGCGCGCCGCCGCCCTGCGTCGGCTTGACCGTCTGGACGAGGCACTCGTGGCCCTCGACGCATCAAGCCAGGCTGGCTTCGACGCTCCCGAGGTCCATCTTGAGCGCGCCCTGGCGCTCTCCGCGCTCGGCCGCAGCAAGGAGGCGGAGCGGTCGATGGAGGAAGTGCGGCGCATGCTCCAGGACGATGCGCGCCGCCGCGAGTTCGAGTCCCGCTGGAGCGGCCGTCCGGCGGCGGCGAAGCGGTTCGACTTCAGCGTGCGCCCCCAGTTCGGCTACGACAGCAACCTCGTGACGATCCAGGACGATGCATCCCTCGTGGAGGCATCCGACCGGAAGAGCCTCTTCTACGGCGCACAACTCTCCGGCAAGGCTCACCTGCTCGAGAGCCGGGCTCACGCGCTTGACGTCGAGTACCGCGGCAACTTCCGCGCGTACACGAGCGAGAGCGATCTCTCGTCGACGGACGACGTGCTTTCGCTCGTCGGGCGCACGCCGCTCTCAGCGACGGTGGACATGGAAGTTCGCCTCGCGTACGGCGAGGTGTGGCTCGCGGGCGAAGGACACTTCCGAACGGAGCGGTCCGTTCTCCCGGCCATGCTCTATCGACCGGCGGAGGATTGGGAACTCCGCCTCCGGATCGAGTGGAGCGACGCCGACTTCTACGAGAACGTGCCGGCGGAGCAGGACCGCGACGGGACGAGGCAGGGTGCGCGCGTGGAGGCGACCTGGAACGTGGGCGGGGGCTGGTCGTTGACGCCCGTGCTCGCGTTCCGCGTTCTGGGCACGGAGGGGTCCGACTACGACGGGAAGGAGCGCGAAGTGGGGCTTCGCGTGGGAGCGCCGGAGATGTTCGGCATTCAGCCGCTCCTCGTGTTGGGGTACGTCGACGCGCCATTCGACCATCCCCACAGCCTGACCGGGTTCACGGAGCCGCGGAAGGACGGTCGCACGGTGCTCGGCCTCACGGTGACCTTCCCCGCGCTGGAGAAACTGGCCGGATTCGTCCCGAGCGCCACCGTACGCTACGAGCACTGGCAGTCCAACATCGCGGAGTTCGACTTCACGCGGTGGGAGCCGGTCGTCGAGTTCGCCGTCAACCTCCCATTCTGAGCGCGCATGAGAATCTGCCGAACCGGCGGGGCCCTTCGTCGAATAACATGATGCGAATGATGCGCATGGCTCTGTTCTGCGGCGTGCTGACAGCGATGTTCTGTCCGACCGCCGTCACCCAGGACGGCGGCGAGCTGGCCGGCCGCGTCGCGAAGGTCGACTCAAAGCTGCTCACGGCGCTCTCCGAACTCGCTGTGCACTTTGACTCCAAGAAAGACCCGGAGGCAGCGCACTTCTTCTGCGAGTGCGCGATCGGGTTCGGCAGCACCGAAGAGAAGATCAAGGCGCTCAAGAAGAAGTGGGAGGACGAGGTCTACTACGGCCGCTCGCGCGGCGGCATCGTCCTCGGTGACGTCAAGGTTATCGACGAGAAGCTCCAAGGACTCGCGAAGGAGTACAGGGGCACGTTCGACGAACTCGTGAAGGCCGCGGGCAAAAGAAAACTCGCGGACGACGAAAGGGTCCTACTGCATCGCGTCGCGGCGAAGTTCGAGTTGACTCGCTCCGCGGGGGAGTACATCCAGGCAACGCAGCGCTTCAACGAACTTCGCTCCAAGTTGAAATTGCGCGCCGTGCTGTGGGATTTTGAGGCTTCGCGCAAACTCATACTAGCCGGGTGGTACATGTCGGAGACTGGAGACTACCTGAGCGCCGAAAAGTCCGACGAAAGCGAACTCAGTTACTCGGAAGCCGTGGCATTCTCAAAAGAGAACGCGGTGAGGGCTCCTAACACTGAGGACCTTCGGGGTCACGCCGATCTCCTTCGGGCGCTATGTCTCTCTCGTGAGGATCTGCTCAACCCCGATGTGCGGCGCATCTGGCTGGGGCGCTGGGGCAAAGGTGCGAAGCTGAAGGGGCTGACGGCCTATCGCATTCCTCGCGAGACCTACAGGCCCGACATTGTGACGCCATCGGCGCGATCGCATGAGACCGTGGCCGAGGACCGCGATCGATGGGTCGACATCGAAGAGAGTCTCTCGCTGAAGGCAGGCGGCAAGGCGCTGATCTCGCGTTACCCCTACGAGGGAGAGCCGAACGCGCCATCGGTGTTCGGCGATGGCGAGAACTGGGAGCACGGCTGGCAGGACGAGGGCGTCGAACGCAAGGGCCAGACCAGCTTCGGCCTGCCCATCATGCTCCGCTTCTTTGGTGCGAAAGCGCTGGCGGACGTCGACTACGAGGTGAAGAAGAAAGGCGGCTACGCCGTTTCCTGCAAGAAGTACCTGAACGGCGACAAGCGCGTCGACCTCGAAGACTTGCCGACAATCGTGCTCCTCCCCGAGAAGCCGCTGGACAAGGGGACGACTTACTCCGTGAAGATCACGGGCAAACTGGACGGCACTCCATTCGAGAAGAAGTGGGAGTTCACGACGCGCGATAAGTAGACGCCTTCCGGCGCCGCCGCGTGGCGGTGGCGAGCGGCCACTCAAGTCCGGCGACGCGTTGGGCCCGCTCGACGACCTTCAGCACGTCCTCGCGGGTGACTTGCTTCGCGTCGTTGAACTTCACCTCATCACCCCAATCCCTCCCCGTCACCTCCGAGATCGCCCGGAGGAGCGACCGCCGAATCGCGATACAGACGTCGACTTCCTCCTGCCAGCGCCAGCGGCTGGATCCGATGTCGTGCTTCGCCTTCAAGCTCGCGCCGTAGAGGCACCACGCGGCGGCATCAGGGTCGGCGCTCTTCACATGCTCGCCAGCGGCGTTGCGGGCGCAGACGCCCTTGATCCAGCCGCGTTTCAAGACCTCGGCCATGCAAGCCACATGTCAGTCACCTCCCTGCGTGATTCGCTCAACTCCCAAGAGCAAGCATCTTATGTCTGCGGCTTGCTGATGCGGCACCTTCCTGATCGCTGAGAGGAGTGCAAGTGGAGCGCCGCGAAGTAGGGGCCACAATCCGCGGGCGCATCCGGGCATTTCGGACAGAGGCGGAAGGACGTCGGGCGATAGGATGTGGCGCGCGTGGCCACGAAGCAAGCAAGGGATGCCGAAGCTCGCGCGCTCGCCCGCGCCGACGCGGCCGCCGTTCTTCTCCGGGTCAGGGGACTCTCCATTGAGGATGTCGATCTCCTCACGGAGGCCCTCGGCCGGCTTCCCTTCCGCTCGCGCCATCTGATCCTCCTCCGGAGCGGCCTTCGGGACGGTGAAGTCCACACCCTCCGAGAGATGGGGAACGTCTGGGGCATCACCCGCGAGCGGGTGAGAGTCATCATCGTGCACGCGATCTGGAGGTTCCTGGCCGAACCCCGCGTCAAAGCCGCTTGGCGACGGGTCGAGCAGACGTTGGGCCGTCCCATGCCCCCGAATGTCGCCTTCGACTACCGCGACTCCGAGCAGAGGCGGGCACGGCGCCTGGCGATGAGGCGCTCATCCCCGGCTTCGCCGGCCTACCAGCCATGTTCAGAAGGAAGGAAGCGACCGTGAGACAGCCGACCGTCCGGCAGGCGCAGGCGCTGCGCTTCATGCGGGACTACATCCGCCTCCATGGGCGGTCGCCGAGCGAGGAGGAACTGGCGCGTCATCTCGAGGTCACCGCTCCCGCAGCCCATGAGCTCGTCATTCGCATGGAGCGCGCGGGGCTCGTCCGGCGCAAGCCGGGGATGGCCCGCTCCGTCACGCCGACCGACGACAGTTCCGAGCTTCAGCGCGAGGCCAAGGCGATCGTTCTTCTCGCGTTCCGGAACGGCCCCATCGAGGGCTTCCACGCGGGAGCGCCCTGCTCCGTGTGTTCGGGGAAGACCGGCGTCTCCCGCATCACCGACGCGGAGATGAAGACGATCCTTAAGACGGCGGTGAACCGCGTCTTCACGCTCCTCGTCGCGCGGGCGTCGCACCCGGACGTGTACGAGGTAATGCTCCAGCGCGCGGAGCCGTACACCGTGAAGTGGGACGCGCCGGAGGCGGCGAACGAACTCATCCCTCGCGTGAGCTGAGCGCACCGCGACGCGTGCATGCGATGGAGCGCTCGATCACCAAGCGTGGTGCTCGCGCCCCGCGGCGGCACTCCTGATCGCGGGAAGCGAAGAGCAGAAGAGAAAGAAAAGGCCTGACAACGAAGCGCTCCGCTGAGTGGGATTGCAGCAAGAGGCCCTCGCTCCGCTCGGGCGCAAACAGAGAAGAGGCGGCGCTCGCGCGCGCATCCGCGCGGCATGAGCCGATGAAGAGAAAGGCCAAGAGCCGCCGGCTCGTCCGCCCGGGCAGCGTCCGGGCGCCCGGCCCGCGCCCCATGAGCGCATGGAAGCTCGCCGCAGGGGGGCGCAACCCGCGCCGCGTCGGCTACGCTGGAGCGCATGCGTCGCGACGACGATCTCTTCCTGCTGACCGTGCCGCGCGATCTCCTCGCGTCGTGGGAGCCGCTCAAGCCCAACGGCTGGGGGTGGACCGCATGGCTTTCGCTGCAGCTTAGCCGAACGTCCAGCGCCATCCGCTGCTTCGCGCGCACCGGAGGCGAGTTCGCCCTCGGACGCACCGAGGGCCTCATCCGGCTCGGCGGGGAGCTTGATCTCACGGGATTCCGGCGCGCGGAATGGTCTCCGGCGTGGGTGACCTTCAGCGACCTGCTGAGCGAGGGTGTGCTCGTGCTGGACGGCGCCTGCCGGCGTGCCGCCAAGTCGATCGTGCGGGTCCGCGACCGTCGGCAGGCGATTCTCTTTGTCGTCTGGCTGGCCATCGAACTCAACCGGATCGCCCTGAAGCGCTTCAAGAAGTGGGCGGAGCTGGGGGTGATCGGGAGGGACGGCATCTTCCGCTCCGCGGACTTCTGGGCCTGGCGCCGCACGCCGGGGCACGAGGCGCCGCCGCTCTTTCCGGCGTCCATGGACGTCCGGAAACAGATTCGCGAATGGCTGACGCTCGTGGCCGGCCGGGCGCCGCGGGCCATCCCGGATCGCTGCCGGCCGGAGGGTTGGTGGCCGCCCCTGCGCGAAGGCGCCTGGTTCGTCGATTTCCCGGATCGCCCGCTCGTCCCGCTTCGGCCTCTCATGTTCCACGCTGTGAAGTACAGCGTCGGTGCGCTGAACGTAGGTCCCGACGGCGGCGTCGACGGCTTCGACCTCCTCCACGCGGACGGGATGCATCTTCCCTCCCCGCCCGGCGAGCACTTCGGCATGCGCGGGCTCCTCCAGGATCCCGCGTCCGTGGAGCCGGTTGGCGAGCGCCTGAGACGGGCTTCCCGGTGGGTCATCGTATGCGCTGATGTTGTCGACTTCGCCGATGCCGAGTTGAGCGGGGGCTGGCCGCCATACCGGGGCGGCGACTCCGGGATGGAAGAGAATTAATGAGTAGGTGCAAGCAAGCATGAAGGACGCCCGCAGATAAGGAGTGGATGCTGCGCAACGGGCGGTGGCCTCGTCCAGCCATCGCAAGATTGGCCCTCTACGGCAGTCGCCGCCCGCCGGGCGCGCGGCGGAGGCGCACTTCCGACGGGTCTACGCCCGCCGCTCGAAGCGCCGCGTCCCACGCGCCGTAGCGCTTCGTCGCGGCATCAACGAGACCGCGCACGCGCACGTGAACGATGTTGAGAGGTCCTCCTGCGGCCTTCTCGTTCCGAATGCTCTGCATGACTTTCTCCGGCGTCCACGCCTGAGCGAGGCGGCCGCGATCAGGCTCGATTCCAGCCAGTTCCATGGTGCGGTCCCACGACCGCGGCGAAGCGGGCCACGATCGAAATGTACTGCGCCATCGCGCGCGCGTTGGAGGTGGACTGGACCGACCTGCTCAAGCGCCCCGTCAAGGGGCGCAGCCGCAAGGCGTGAACCGAGTCGGCATCCCAACGCTGCGGCATCAGCGTGCACGGCTTGGTCGGCGGGGGCGTTCTCGCGTCCTGTCGGCGCGGCGAGTGGCACGTCACATCGGCTCATGTCAGCGGTGGCAACGCGACAACCTCCCCTGTCACGTCCCAATGCCGCTCCTCATGGCTCGTCCTGGAGACGCTGCCAGCCTCGCAGCGATGATCGACGGGATTCCACTTCACGAAATCCCGATAGGCCGTGACCAGACGCTCGCCGCGCAGCAGTCCCCGAGTCCCTGCAATCAGGCCCGCCTGAATTCGCGCCGCATCCTGCGCGAGAGCGCGGGACAGCCGCTCCACAACAAGCGGGTCAGTCCCGCCGATGTCAGCTTGGAATCCGCAGATGATGCCGTCGAAGAGTGGCTTTAGAATCCCCGAGAGATTGCACTCGCGCCGTGACGCGAGATGTACTTGGAGGCCAAAACGTCCTTCGTAAACGCCAGGACGCGCCACCGTAACCTGCCCATTCACCAAGGCCCACCACACCTCGTGCGCCTCGGTGTCCGAATTCAGGTGGTCGAGACGGAAGCGGAAGGAGGCGAGCCGCTCGCCCTTTTGGCCTTCTGTTCGGGGGTCAACAAGTCCGTAGCGCTGATAGTGCCGAGCGGGTCGTCCGTCGGGCCTTGGCGGCATCGCTCCGCGCTCGCGGCGGAATCGTACGCCGCGCCGAGCCACGTGGCCGAGCGCCCCGGCACCGACGTTGTAGAGCAGCACGTTCTCCACGTCAAACAGGCCCGCCTCACCCGACATGTAAACGGCGTCAAGGCCGCGGTCGCCCGCGGCAGGAAGTCCCCGCAGAGCTCCGCGTATTCGCTCCCTCATGTCGCGGAGCCATCCGCGTGGCTCAAAGGGCAGGCGCGTGGAAGACCACACTTCAACAGCGGCGCGGGCTGGATCGGCTCCCCGAACCAGATACTCCTGGGCCGCGTTCGTCCGTATCTCCTCCGCCGCCTCGTCGAACGCACTGAGGGCGTTGGCGCACGCCTTCTCCCATACGTCCTCGAGGCTTCCGATCACGCTCGGGACTGGGTGATCGCGCTGCCAAGTCATGATAAGTGTCAGGCGCCGTGCACGCTCTGCCTCATCCGGGCACTTCTTTTCGAGGAACTCCCTCCACGGCGTCTCTCGCTTGTTGTCGCCATTGCATCCACCGCACGCTAAGACGCGATTGCCGATGGCGCTTGCGCCGCCGGCATGACTCGAATCCAAGTGGTCCAGATGGGCTTCGCGCTCTTCTCGACCCAAGATGGCGCCGCAATAGAGGCAGCGGGACTGGAAATGCCTCCACAGTTCGTCCGCTTCCTCTATCGTCGGACTCGGGTCAATCAACTCTCGGAGGGCGCGCTTGATTGCGTTGCGGGCCTTCGGCAGCGTCGGCGCCGTCGGGATCTTCGCCATGAAGCCTCCGGCCTCCGCCGCAATGGTGCAGCGGGTCAGAAGAGAATTACTTGGACGCTCGCCCGCGAGTTGCTGCGACGGCTTTTTTGAGGCGCCCGATGTCGGCGGCAACCCCCGACGTGCGGCGGTGGAGCACCCGGTGACAATTTGCGCAGACGGTAATCAGATCGTCCCGCCGGGTCCTGACCGTGCCCTTGAGCGACGAAAGCGGAACCTTGTGATGCGCCTCCGCATACCCGCGACCCAACTCACCGTAGCGCTCGGCGAAGTTGAAGCCGCAAACCTGACAGGTGAAGCCATCGCGCAGCTTCGCCTCGCTCGCAAGCCGGGATGATCGCTCTCGCGCAAGGTGCTGCCTGACGCGCCGACGGTTTTCGACAGCGGGATAGTCCTTGGCGGCGCCGGACGTCCCGCCATTGAGGGATGCGGCCGCCCTCAGGAGACGGGCGAGCAACGTGACCACCTTGTCGACGAGGTTGGCTCCGGGTGTCCGGTCGACACGGATTTGCTCCGCCAAGTAGAAAGTGAGGAAACTTGTGCGATAGGCTTCGATGATGGGGACCGTGAGAAGTCGCGTCGGAAGCGCTCGCGCAAGCACTTGGCCACCTGGGGTGGGTCGGCCCAAGTCTCGGATGGCAAGCGTGGGCCGATCAAGGCGTCGCGTGTCGTTGGCGCGCGCTATCGCCTTGACGCGCTCCAGGCTAGTCGAGTCGTAGCAGACCGAGAGAATGGGACGTCCGACGTTGGGAAAGAGATCCAGCCAGACCTCGAATGCAGCGCCTCGATCACGTCGAAGGCTTGCGACCGCGACGTAGAAGCCGAACGTGTCCGACTTGTACGCGGTAGCCTTGGCGCGTACTCTCACCGTCGAGTCGACGATCGCAGATCGAAGGCGGTCTTGCACCATCGCACAGAGCCTCAGGAGCCACTTGCGGTGGCTTCCGACAACGGTCGCATGGCCGTTCCCTCGCTCATGGGAGCAACCTCACACGTCAAACCGTTCCAGCAACCGCTTCCCGTGCGCCGCAACGGTGGCATCGTGAATGGCTGTCCAGGTGGCGATCCAGTCGCGCCAGCGAACTGAACGAAATAGCACGCTGGCGCCGCTAACATCACTCGCAAATTGCGCTACCTCGTCTCGGTGGCGTGCGATCGCCTCTGCTGGCCAGCGCGCCGGCTCGGCGTACAGGTAGACAAGGATGGCCTGCTTGGGCTTCTTCCGTCGCGCCTCCGTGACCAAGCCGAAGGCATGCTTCACCAGCTGGGCGGCGTCGAGATGCGCGAATATCTTCGTTCGCGCACGCAGCTTCTTGCACAGCGCCTCGAACGGGCCCATGCGCTTTCCCCAAACAGGGCGATCGTACGCGTCCGACAGCTTCGCGCTCTTGGAGTCCCGGAACGGCTCGTGCCGCTTGGACTCTACGCCGATGATATGGGTGTCCGTTTCGACTGAGGCATCAAGCCAGGGGTGCCGTCCTCCCGACCAGGGGAAGCGCACGCAGTACTCGACTTCGACGCCCGTCGCTGGCCAGCCTGCCACTTGGGTGCCCGGGAAAAGCGGCAACAGCGCGGGTTGTGAATGAAACCACGCGAAGGCGTTGACCGCCAATGCTGCGGACGAGTCGGGACTCTGGAACTTACCGCTCTCGACTTCCTTGCCGCCAGCGGCGGCGAGCCGCTCGCGCACATACTCCTCGTATACACCGGGCAGGAGTCCAAGTGCGTTGCTCATCACCAACGCTACGCGGCCAGCTTTAGGACTTCCGAACGGAAGCGCGTCCAGCTATCGATACGTTCTAGGTCGAGCTTTTCGCGGGCAAGCCTGAGGGCGGCGACGAGCCACCGGTCATAGAGCGCGCGCTGCTTCTCGTCGACAAGGTCCCTCAGCCGGGGGCGCGTCTCGTCGTCGTAGTAGGCGAAGCAGCGAGCCCTCCAGTCGATGAAGATCTCGCAGAATAGGAAGTCCAGCATCGAGCGGTATCGGTTCATGTTCTTCCGCGAGGCGACGAACCGGAGGGCCCGCTGGAAATCCGTCTCACTCATCAGCAGGCGCTCTGCCTCGGCGAATATGCTCTGCGTCATCCCACCAGCGGGTTGAAGGTCGTGACGAAGCTCGATCCTCATTTCGAACACGCAAGACCTCCGTGCTGTACCCGCGAATTCGTCGGGTACCGTCGCACCGCTTCCATCACGACCGCATCAGCCGCTTGACCTGCCGCTTGAGCCCGTTCGCGCGGGTCCGCGCCGCCCGGTGCTGCCGGGCAAGATCGCGCTCCTGCCCCCGAGCGCGCTCGTATTCGACGAGAATACCCTTCGCCTTGATGGCGCGCCGAAGGTCGCCTTCCGAGAGCTCGTGGATGGCGCGGCGCAGAACGTCCCGGGCCACGGCAGTCTTTCTCTTGGTCGACCGTCGGCCGCGACGACGAGGCTTCCCATTCTTTGCTGCGCGGGACTTCCCGTTCGTCCCATCGGCCGGGTGCTTCAAGTAGTAGCGGATCGTCTCGCCGACGACGCCGTACTTCGCCGCAAGCGACTCGACGATCTGAGCCGTTGGCGTACGCGCATCCATCTTCTCGCGCAATTCCTTGCGAAGCGCCGTCTTCTGCTCCGCGTTCAACTTGGGACCTGCCATGCGCGTGCCTCCAATTGGAAGCCGACAGTATAGCGACTGCGCTTTCCGCGCAGACCCGTCGGGTCTTACCAGAAAGGAAAGAGTGACCTGCGCAGTCGTTCAACAACGTGAAGTGAGATCAGCAAAGACGAAGCCGTCCCGCGTCACGACTTCACCGGCAACGATGGCGACGGGCGCAGTGAACATCGGCCCCGCGTAGGTGAACGTGTGAAACTCCCCTCTCTCGCCGCAGGGATCGCAGCTCGCCGGAAGATCGCGCAGCAGCACGTCGTCGAACTCGCGGCCCGCGAACGACGCGTCGAGCTGCTTGGGATCGACGCACGTCAGCCGCGCCTTGAGTCCGCCCGCAAGCATCTCGCGCGCGAGCGCTCCAGTCTCAAGCCCCCACAACGGAAAGAGCGGCGTGATGCCCGTGCCTCGCAGCTTCTCCTCGCGGTACTTCCGAATGTCAGCGAGGAAGAGGTCGCCGAATGCGACGGCTTGGATGCCCTCCGATTTCGCGCGCTCCATCGCCTCGCCCATCGCGTGCTCGTAGTCGTCGTTCGAGCAGCGGTGTGGGATCGGCACCTTCCATAGCGGGAGTCCGGCCTCGCGAGCCTGCGCCTCGAGCAGTTCTTCACGCACTGCGTGCATCGCGACGCGCTTCATGTCCCGGTTTACGGTCGTGAGGAGGCCCACGACATCGACGTCGCGGCGCGCGCGAAGGACGTGGAGCGTCCACGCGGAGTCCTTGCCGCTGGACCAGGAAAGGAGCGCGCGCATTCGTGGCATTGTAGAGGCCGTGCGCCTCAGGACCGTCGCTTCCAGCGCCGGCATCCGAGTTCGACGGGATTCAGTCCCGCTGCGCGCAGAGCCCCCCACCAGCTTCCGAAACGCCTCGAAGCTTGGGTCGGAAGGGTCGAGTTCCTTTCGACCACGGCGACTACGCGCATATCAAGACCTGCGCGGTGCTGTTGGCGGATCGTCTGAACCATGCGCTCGCGCGTCCAGCGGGGAGGGCGGCGCACGGCGTCGGGCGCAATGCCCGCTGCCTTAAGCGCCGCGTCCCACGATCCGAAGTGTCGCCTGCCCCACGTCACGAGCGGTGCCCGCTCCCTGTCGACCGCGCCCACGTAGAGTGGGAGTCCTTCCCGGCGTCGGGCGGCGATCTCCCTGACGACGCGCTCGCGCGGCCAGGGGCAGGGTCGCGCGGGATACGGGCGGCCCGCCGCCCGGACGGCGCCGGGCCATGAGTGGAAGCGATCCAAGGCCACATGGAAGAGGCCTCCGGACGCGCGGCGGGCAGCTTGCGTCCGGAGGATGACGGGGAGGTTCCGGATTCCGTCGAGAATCGACTCCCGGGTCGGCCATTCGCGTGTGCGACAGATCAAGTCGGGATCGAGTCGGGCGCCTCGAAGGGCGGCCCTCCAGGTCCCGAAGAACCGGCGTCCCGCATCGAGTGCGGACCTCCGGGTCTTGTCCACGCCGGTCATGGAAAGGTCGCGATGGGCGGCGAATTGCGCGCGAATCCACCGAATGAGGGAGTCTCGCGTCCAGATCCACCGGGCGCGCACGCGGTCGGGATCGACCCCGGCGGCCTCGAGAGCGCGATCCCATGAGCCGAAGAAGCGGCTGCCAGACGCGGGAAGATCGGAGTAGGCGTCATGCGCGGCGGCGTGGTTCAGGGGCAGGCCTTTGCGTTTCCTCGCGCGGATCTTCGAGAGGACGCGCTCGCGCGTCCAGGCCGTCGGGGAGGCCTTGCGCTGGATGCGGGCGGGATCGAGTCCCGCGATTCGGAGGGCCCGGGGCCAGGTCCCAAAGCGGGTGAGCGCCGCGAGATAGAGCCCTCCGTCCCGCGTCACGATCCCCGTCACGCTCAGGTCCCGGTGGGCGCGCGACTCGCGCCCGATCGCCGCGAGGATCGTCTCTCGCGTCCAGTGGCGGGCGACCGGCTTCAGTCGGATGCGGGACGGGTCGAGCCCTGCCGCTCCGAGGGCGCGGTCCCACGAGCCGAAGAGCCGGCGACCGGCCCCAACGAGAGGCTCTTTGTCGCGAACAACGGCCTTGTAGTTGAGCGGCCGGCCACGCCGTCGCCGGCCGAGAATTCCCTCGATCACGCGCGTGAGATCCCACTTCCGCCTCTTCGATCTGGCCATGGCGTCGGGCCTCCATTCGTCTATCTACCCTCTTATCAGG
>Ga0247727_10005375_pt1 | contig 26075 bp, 23 predicted proteins | sample WisWelCaveWW1625_FD_202498 | JGI IMG/M metagenome (GOLD analysis project Ga0247727, IMG submission 202498) | Biofilm microbial communities from Wishing Well Cave, Virginia, United States - WW16-25 | ecosystem: Environmental > Aquatic > Deep subsurface > Groundwater > Cave microbial mat | place...
CTATCAGATTGAATGATATATTCTTTAATATATAGTTCTTGCAATATATTTCAGAAGATTCTTTAAATAACCTTTAAAAAATTCTTTAGTCTCTCTGAAATAGATAAAAAAACATAACCTTTTAATAGTAGTAGTATTCTAAGTACTCCAAAGGAGGGTGTTTAGATGCTTGTTAAAGAAGATTTTTTAGCAAAACTACGTCGATATTTTAATCTCAACCTCTATGAAGTAAAAATTTGGACTGCATTGTTGAGCAGAGGAGTCTCGACTGCTGGTGAACTTTCTGATATTGCAAATGTTCCTAGATCTCGTTCCTATGATGTGCTTGAATCTCTTGAGAAAAAGGGTTTTGCAATCACAAAACTTGGAAAACCAATAAAGTATATTGCTGTTCCGCCTGAAGAAGTTCTTGAAAGAGTAAAAAAGAATGTGGTTGAAGAATCAAAGCAAATGACACAGCGCTTAGAAGAGCTGAAAGGAACTGACGTGCTTTCTGAATTGAGTGCTTTGCATACCCAGGGTGTTGAATTGATTGAGCCAACTGATCTAAGCGGTTCGCTGAAGGGAAGGCATAACCTCTATAACCACCTTGAACTGGTGATTAAAGGTGCAGAGCAATCAGTCACTATTATGACAACTGCGCAGGGATTGATGAGAAAGGTCGAAGGATTGAAACCTGTTTTTGAAAAACTAAAGAAACGCGGTGTAAAAATACGAATTGCGGCACCCTTCACAAAGGAAAATGCAGCTGCAGTTAAAGATATCTCAACGATTGCTGAAGTGAAAAATAGTCCTACGAAAGCACGATTTACCATTGTTGATGGCAAGGAAATGGTATTCATGATCTTGGATGATGAAGAAGTACATCCTACATATGATGTTGGAATCTGGATCAATAGTCCTTTCTTTTCATCTGCTGTTGAAGAATTGTTTGAGCTTGCATGGAAAGGGATGAAAACAACAGTGAAGTAAATTTATTCCTTATTCTACTTTATTAAAAAAATATATAAACAAACAAGATCATATGAGTTATATGGATATTCGAGCACTTATTGAAGGTTTGCATCCTTTAGAAAGAAAGGTTGCACCATTCTTAGAGAAAGGACTTACACTTACTGAACTGACCAAAAAGACAGGCCTTCAGGAAGTTGAAGCAATGCGGGCCTTGCAGTGGTTAGAAAACAAAGGCGTTCTCAGTATAGTTTCACTAGATAAGGAGATTGCAGAGCTCGATGCTAATGGAAAAAAATATGTGATGGAAGGTTTGCCTGAGAAAAGACTTTTATTTGAAATAAAGCCAAGACCTCTTCCTGTTGAAGACGTAATGAAGAAATTAGGTAAAGAGGAAGCTGGCATTGCAATTGGGATACTTAAACAAAAGGCTGCCATACAACTGGTTGGTGGGAGAATTGGAATCACAGAACATGGCAAACAAATATCAGAAAAATCGAGTCTTGAAGAGCAGCTGATCAAAAAGTTGGTACATGGTCCAGTTGCTGTTTCTGCATTAGAAGCTGAAGAACGATTTGCCTTTGAAAATCTTTTGAAAAGAAAACAGATAGTGAAAAAAAGAATTGCAAAAATCAAACGTATTGAACTCACTGAACTTGGAGTACAACTAGCTAAACAAAAATTACAAAATATTGATTTTATTGAGTCACTCACCCCTGAATTGCTGAAATCCCAGGGATGGAAAAGCAAGAAGTTTAGAACGTACGATGTCGCAATCAACGTGCCGCAGATTTTCGCTGGTAGAAAACAGGAATATAGAAAATTCTTAGATGAGGTCAGAAATAAATTTCTCTCCTTAGGGTTTGAAGAAATGACAGGGCCTGTGGTTGAAAGTGAATTTTGGAATATGGACGCGTTGTTCATGCCTCAATTTCATCCTGCACGAGATATCCATGATGCTTATTATGTGAAGGAGCCTAAGTTTGCAAGACTAGATGAGAAAATCGTGCAAAGAGTACAACAGGCTCATGAGAAAGGTATTGATGGAAGCAAAGGATGGGGGTATGCCTTTGATCGAAATAAAACCAAAAGGCACATTCTGAGAACGCAAGGAACTGCTTGTTCTGCAAGAAAATTGGCATCAAAGGATTTGAAGGTTCCAGGCAAGTATTTTGGAATCACAAGGTGCTTCAGACCAGATGTTATTGATGCAACGCACAATGCTGATTTTTATCAGACAGAAGGCATTGTTGCAGGAGATAATCTTAATATTAGGCATCTGTTTGGTTTGCTAGAACTATTTGCGAAAGAATTTGCAGGAGCTGCTGAGATAAAAATAGTTCCTGGCTATTTCCCTTTCACAGAACCTAGTTGTGAACTCTTTGCAAAACATCCTCAATTGGGATGGATTGAACTAGGTGGTGCTGGTATCTTTCGACCTGAATTAGTAACTATGTTAACTGGGAAAAATCTTTCTGTGCTTGCATGGGGTCTTGGAATTGACAGAATAGGTATGTTTAAGCTAGGTCTGAAAGATATACGACAGTTATTTTCGCATGATATTAATACTCTACGAACCATGAAGGTGGTCTGATGCCCACAATTAAGTTTTCTGTTAAAGACCTGCAAAATCTTGTAGGAAGCAAATTACATTTGGAAAGGATAAAGCAACTATTAGCATACTGTAAAGCCGAGGTAGGCAGCTACGATAAAACCAGTGATGAGATTAGCGCTGATTTTGCTGACACAAATCTGCCATATCTATGGAGTACAGAAGGAATTTCAAGATTATTGAAAGGAGTCATAGGAAAAGAGAAAGGAATTCCTAGGGTTAGTATTAAAAATTCAAATTATGATGTGATTGTTGACGATTCTGTTTCAGCCATACGACCATACATAGTTGCTTTTGCTGCGAGAGGAAAGAAGGTAGATAACTATTTAATAAAACAGCTCATTCAGCTGCAAGAAAAACTTTGTGAGAGCTTTGGAAGAAGAAGAAAAAAAGTGGCTATTGGCATTTACAGATTGAATAATATAAATTTTCCAGTACATTACAAAGCTGCATCTCCTGAATCTGTGGCATTTGTACCTCTTGATTTCAAAAAGGCTATGACACTGGCAGAAATACTCCAAACGCACCCAAAAGGAAAGGAGTATGGATGGATTTTAAATGGTCTAAAAAGATATCCTATTTTAATGGATGCTGAAAATAAGGTGTTGAGCTTTCCTCCAATAATCAATTCCGCTACTAGTGGGAAAATAGACATCGGTGATTCTGATTTATTTTTTGAAGCTACCGGTACAGATCTTAAATCATTGCACCTTGCTGCGAATATATTTGCCTACGCACTCCATGACAGGGGTTTCGAAATATCATCAGTAAATATACAATACAAAAATGGCACAATCAAAACTCCTTTGCTCAAGACAGAGAAAATAAAAATAAACGAGAATGATGTAGAAAAATTATTAGGTCTGTCATTGAAAAAAGGAGATATTAAAAGCCTACTCGAAAAAGCACGATATGATGTGCAGGGCGATAGTGTGGAGATCCCCAGCTACAGAGGAGACATCTTGCATAGAGTAGATGTTATTGAGGATATTGGGATACAGCATGGGTATGATAAGATAAAAGGAATCTCCCTATATGAATACAGTCCTGGAAGAACTTTTGAAATAATCAAGTTTGTTAATGATGCGCGAGAACTCATGATTGGACAGGGGTACCAGGAAATTATGAGCCCTATTCTTTGCAATATGGATTTGCTATATAGTAAAATGAACTTAAAGGATTTTGGAACCATAGAGATAGAAAATCCTATGTCTGAAACATTCTCTTGTGTTAGGACGTGGCTTATTCCTTTGCTTATGGATGTATTGTCTAAAAATAAACATGTTGATTATCCACAAAAAATATTCGAAGAGGGGATTGTAACCATCAAGAAAGGGGTTGCTGTAGTTGACTACGAGAGAATTGCTGCTGTAGCTGCACACAACAATGCCAACTTCACAGAAATAAAGCAAGCACTAGACTATCTTTTGCGCTTGTTTGGTATACCATACAGCATACGAGAGACCGGCCATGATTCGTTCATTCTAGGAAGAGTAGGCAGAGTTTCTGTGAATGGAAAGGATATTGCTTTTATTGGGGAAATAAGTCCTAATGTGCTGAGGAATTTTAATATGATAGTTCCTGTTGCTGCATTTGAATTAAATCTGACTGCACTGTATGAAGCAGTGAAAAGGTTTAGAAAACTTTAAATAAAGAAATAGAAGCAATAGAAAAAATATAATTACTCTTTCTTAGCCTTCCTTACTTTCGCTTCTTTCATCTCTTCCTTCTTCTCTGTCTTTTCTTCCTTTTTCGGTTTTTCTGATTTTGTTTCTTTCTTCGACTTTTCAGCGATTGATTTTTCTGATTTTGTTTCCTTTTTTATTTTTCGCTTTGGCTGGAGCTTTTCTGTTTTTGGCTTTGGTTTTGTATGCCATACTGGAAGTTTCAGTTTTTTGAATTCATCTGCAACCTCACTATGAGCTGCATTCTTCTTGATTTTGATTGTGTCAGGCAATGGCTCTAAGTGCAACATATTACATTTACGTCTTCGTACATTGCCATCGATTAGAACAAAGTGCTTGTCGAGCTGATCAACAACAACACATACTTTACCAGCATCTCTGCCAGCCAATTTCATACATAGTCTTCCGATTTCCATTTTTATCTCCTCCCTATCTTGGGGTCGTTGCCGAACTCCCTAGAGATTTTATGGGTTTGATGATAAGGAAAGCATGCCTCTGATTTTATCAACAATGACACGCCGTGAACATCTGGAACATAAGACACCACCATATGGTCTGGATGGCCTTTTTTGTGATTTAGGCATGTTTTGAAGCTTGCCTGGTCGTGCTCGTGCAACTCCATGTAAGAAGATGCCACAATTGCCGCACTGCGCCTTTGCAGGCTTACGTCTAACATAATGGGTAACTGTTCCACTTGGAATCCGCGTTTTTACCCTTCTAAATGTTCTTGATTTTAATCTTCCTTCTCCTGGCATAGTTTAGGTGAAAAATGAGAGCCTTAAATACCTTTGCAATGTTAGTTTATATATAATATATATTATCATTTATAAACTAAATTTTCAAAAAGAAAGATTTATAAACTTATTTTCTCAGATATATAGATTCTAGCCGATGCTATTTTGACTGCTTTTGTATGACAAACAACGATATTATTGCTGCTGTAGTAGAAGATGTTGCTGGACACGATGTCCTTCCTTTGATTGAGGTACTGAAAGGTAAAAAGAACGTTTCTGAGTTTACTATTGCCGAAGAGTTGAAGGAAGAGATTAATACGATTCGAAACAAGCTTTACAGGCTTTATGGTTCAAATCTCGTTGAATTCACAAGAAAAAAAGATATGAAAAAGGGTTGGTACATATACTACTGGACCTTTGTTCCTTCTCGAATTCCTCGCCTATTAAGAGGAATTAAAAAAAGAAAACTGGATAAGTTGAGGGAAAGGCTGGTTGCTGAGCAAAGGGGTCATTTCTTTGAGTGCTCTAACAAGTGCATGAGGTTGGTATTTGATAAGGCAATGGATTTTGAATTCAAATGCCCTGAGTGTGGTTTGTTGATGAATCAACAAGATAATAGCAAAAGGATTGAACACTTACTTAAGGAAATTACTACTCTGGAAAAAGAAATTGAGATTGAACCGTTTGTGGTGATTGAGGAACCACTTGAAGAGTTTGAAGAAGTTGTTGAGATCGAAGAACAAAAGAAAGAAAAGATAATTGTTAAGAAAGAGTCTAAAAAAGAAAAATACATCAGCAAGAATTTCAAAATAAACATCAAGACCAGCAATAGCACTAGAAAAAGAAAGTAAATATTTAATGAGTTTCTATCCAAGGATATTGTGCTTTGATTTCAGCAAGTAATGAATGTGGCTTATGGATTCCGAGTTCTGTGATTGTACCAGTTAATAGTTTTGGATCTACTTTTTCAAAGTCATAGTTTAGCACGGTCACTTTTTGAGGTGGCTTTTCCCAAATCTCTTGGGTTGATCTTAGCTTCATCTTTTCGTAAAGTTGAATCACAGATGAGCTGTATTTCCACGTATCAGCACAGACATAGACAGGTACATCATACTTTTGGGCTAGCACCGCAACCAGCTCAGACCCCAAAGGAGCATACACCTGTCCTTGCGGTGAGATTGCTTTGGCACCCAACAAAACCACGTCTGCATTTTTAATTGCAAGCCGTACCCCAAAGTCAGGATAATGCTGCACCATAATGTTGTGCTTTGCAAGCTGTTGTGCCATCAAACGTCCGCTTAAATATGGTCTAGCCTCGGTATTGTTTACTTTGAAGTTAATACCCTTGCTTTTGGCTTTTAGTAAAAGATCTAGCACTGAAGAATAATAGCAATGGGTATAAACTGTCATTCCTCTTCTGATTTTTAGATACCCGCATTCTGCAATTCGGCTGTGTGAGTGCTTCAGGTGGTCTGCTACAAAAGAAATCCTTTTCTGCAATTCATCTTTGAGCTTTGGGAGATTATTATGAGACAACTTATGGAGAATATAATTGCAGCTATTCTGTAGTATTGGTTGATATGGTTGAGCTAGAAAGATTTTATTTTTTATTTGATGCAGTTTTTTGAGCAGCTCTTCACCTGTCTTTGCCTGTGATGTTGCTGCTTTGTGCAGCAAAGAAACTGCGTGTTGAGCTGCTGGTATTGAATTGCTGATCTTCATTGTGTGAAAGATGATTTGTGGTTAAAATAGACTAACGTCGTCGCTTTTGCATTGCTGAAAGTCTTTTTTCAATTGAACGTTCTTCTCTTTCTATTGATTCCTCTTCATGAGCAATACGCATTGCAATGCGTTCAATGTTGTAATCTATCTTCAATAGTCTTCTCTCAAGAAGTACCAAGAACCGTAAGCTATAGACAATTGCAGCCAGTGTTGCCACAATGATTGCAAGGATAACGCCTTCTAAACTTAATGCCATTTACTCACCTCTCTGAGACGAAATAAGAATGGGGTGTTTATAAAGGTTTTGATGGATTTTTAGAATACGGTTTTAATTTTATAATTAATTGACTAACCCGTCAATTGAAAGCGTCTCAGTGCTAGATGGAATTTTTCCATGAATTCTTCTTCTGATGTCTCCTCTTGAATATCTTTCGACAATTCCCGCAACGTAGTTTGGTTCAAAGAACGTTGTTCTCAAAACATCAAACCAAAAAACTCTTGTGATTCCTTCTCCACCACGTAAGTGCAAGACAACATTTCCGCCAGGCATTACAAATTGTTCTTTGTCTTCAGCTTTTGCATAAAGAAAGGAAACTTGTTTTAATTGTTTTGTGAGGTCATTATAACCCTCTTCAGTAGCTGTTAGTAAATAAGATGTTTTTTTAATCTTCATTTTAATTCTTCTTTGCAACTTTCATTTCTTCAGTTGTATTCCAAATAGCATCAAACTGTGATTGCAAAGCTTTAGCAAAGAATGGTGTGTTAATCCAGACGCCGCAATCATAAGAAGGATGTACATCAGCATCATCAAGAAGCATAAAAGTAACTTCTTTACCATCGACAATACAATATCTTGCTTTCATATTGTCAATGTTTCTCACTTCGACAATACCTTTAAATGAAACAACAATTGAAGAAATTTCATTATCAAGCGGTGCTGCAATTTGAATAGAAACTCCTTTTTCAGCCAGCTTTTTGAACACAACTTTAAATGCATCTGATTTTCTTATCAACCCTTCTTTTGTTGTGAATATGCAAACTGATTTTGTTGCTTGCTTCATTGAAGCTTCCAAATGATTATATAAGTTAGTTCTGCCTTTGATAATACCAGTCAAATCGCCTGGTTCAATCAGTTCAACACCTTGGGTGTGCAGTAACTTTAATTCTTCAAGAAGCGGTGATTCTCTTAATTCTTCTAATGATGTTATTTGTTGTTTTGATTCTTCCTCTATCTTTTTCCTGACTCGGTGTATAATTTCTTCTGGTGGCACTGCAATATATTTTATTGGCTTGCCTATCTTCATAATAATAAAGCCTTTCTTTTCCAATGATTCAAGAACATCATAGCTTCTGGACCTAGGAACATTAGCAATGTCACTTAATTCGCCTGCTGTAGAAACGCCACGAGAAAGTAATGCTGTCCAAAGCTTGCTTTCATAAGTATTAAGCCCAAAATCTTTTAGTTTCTTTAAAAAATCCTTTCGTACGATCATATTTCCTCAATAAGCTAATAACCGCCTTTTTTGTGACTTTTAGACAAACATAAAACTAATATATAAATGTTGTTGTTTTTGTTACTGCAAAATAACAAAAACAGTGTTTAAACCTCTTACCCCACTATTTCCCCTAGAAACACTAATTTAGAAGGTTAAGGCTTCTATAATAATAACAACGATGTTATTATATTATTATTTACTTTCTATATAGAAAACAAATAATACAACCTTTTTTTCATAAGAAAGAGGAAATATTGTGTTTTACTTAAAAATAAATAATTATTAATTGGTTCAATATAATTAAATAAGATTTTCCATGAGAAACAAAGGGGTGAGTGTACATATTCTCAAATACATATTTTAGAGTACTACAAAGGCTGTAAGCTCAAAACACAATATTTATATACCTTTATTTCACTTGGAACTTTGTGAAAGAGGGCAGATTAAGGGGGTTTTTTGAAAATTTTCTCAAAAAAGAGTTTTTGTTTAATGACAAATCTGTTTTACAAGCAAACTATAAACCAGAGATAATATCTCACAGAGACCAACAAATAGAGCAGATTGCAAATATTTTGGGTTCCTCACTTATGTATCAAAAACCATCAAACTTATTTGTTTACGGGAAAACCGGTTCAGGCAAAACATTAACAGTACGATATGTTACTAATAATCTACTTACCTTAGCTCATGAAAAAGACATTAATCTTAAAGTACTTTATGTCAACTGCAAACTGAAAAAAAGTGCAGATACACAATATCGGCTGATAGCAGAGTTCATTCGTTCAATGGGTGGTGAGGTTCCTACCACAGGATTGCCTACAGAAGAGGTCTACCGTATTTTTACTCACATTATTGATGATAAGAAGCAGCTTATCTTGTTAGTTCTTGATGAAATAGATCAGTTGATAGAAAAAACAGGCGATGAGATCCTCTACACACTTACTAGAATCAATTCAGAATTAAAAAACGCGCAGATATCTTTGATTGGAATTTCCAATAACCTTGTATTTACTGATAACTTAGATCCACGAGTAAAAAGCTCTTTGTCTGAGGAAGAAATTATTTTCCCACCATACAATGCATTGCAGCTGCAAGATATACTTAATCAAAGGGCAAAAATCGCCTTTAAATCTGGTGTTGTTGAGATGGGTGTCGTGGAAAAATGTGCAGCATATGCTGCACGTGAACATGGCGATGCAAGACGAGCATTAGAACTTTTAAGGGTTGCAGGAGAGATAGCAGAGAGAAATGATGAGCATAGTTTAACTATAAAACATATCGATAGTGCTGAGGATAAGATAGAAAAGGACAGAGTATTAGATATTATTTCGACACAACCAAAACAGCATCAGGCAATTCTTTATTCAGTGATGATGATTGGTGAGGATATCCAAGGCGTTAAAAAAGAAGAAAATCACGAAGCGTTATATACTGGTGACATTTATGAATTGTACAAGAAGTTATGTTTGAAAATTCACCTTCGTCCTCTCACACAGCGGCGAGTCTCTGACATCCTCTCTGAACTGGATATGCTGGGTATTATCAACGGGAAAGTAATTTCAAAAGGAAGATATGGAAGAACAAGGAAAATATCCGTCGCGATCATAGGTGGTACCAAAACCAAAGCTAAGGAAATACTGGAAAAAGGTTTCGGATTTGTAGCCTAACAATATTAAAGAGGAGTAGTTATTTGCCATACTGGGCATGTAATAGCTACCTTCCACAACATGCAAGAGTTTATATTGCAACAAAAAAAGAGAAGACTGATAGAGTTTCTCCTCGAAAAAAACATTCTTATTGAGCCAGAATTTTTAGAGCAGCTTCAATTAATCCAAGAGCCACACAAGGTCTCCGAATTTATTAATAAAAAATTGTCATCGAGTGAAGGAAGTAAGGAAAAAACATCCGGGGAGCACAAGCAAATAACAAAAATAGATGGCACTGTTCGTGTTGCCTTTTCTTACACCGGTGCTCCAGAAAAGGTTAGTGTGCAGAATTTTATTTCATATTTTAATGCCCGATACAACTCTTTAAAAAAAATTTTACAACAAAGGGTGCAGCTTCAAAATATCACTTCTATAGCCAAGCTGAAAGCAAAGGCAGAGAAGGAAAATGTTTCGATAATCGGAATGGTATTCTCAAAAGAGGCGACTAAAAATGGCAATATGGTTACGCTCGAAGACCCCACTGGTTTGATAAAGGTTTTCTTCAGCAAGAATAAGGCAGATGTAAATGCAAAGGCTAATGATATCGTAATGGATGAGGTTGTAGGAGTTTCTGGAATGGTCGGGAAAGGGATCATTTTTGCAAACGACCTATTTTTCCCTGACATCCCAATAATGAAAGAGATTAAGAAATCTCCTGTTGAGGAGTATGCGCTATTTATTTCCGACATGCACATTGGCTCAAAACAGTTCTTAGAAAATGAATTTTTAAAATTTATTCATTGGATATGTGGTGAAATTGGCAGCGATAAACAAAAAGAAATTGCCTCAAAGGTAAAATATATTTTCATCACAGGTGATGCTGTTGATGGTATTTCAGTATATCCTTCGCAAAAAGAAGAGCTCACCATCCTGACGTATCGAGAGCAATACAAAAAACTGGCTGAGTTTTTACAATTAATCCCATCCGATATAAAAATAATTATTTCTCCAGGCAACCACGATGTGATGCCAATTGCTGAACCACAACCACCTATTGCTGAAGAATACTGCCCTGAACTATGGAATATGCCAAATGTGATAATGGTAAGCAACCCAGCAGTTGTCAATATTGCTGCGCGGCAGGGGTTTCCAGGATTCGATGTATTAATGTATCACGGCTATTCTTACAACCATTATGCAGATGTTGTTGAAAGCATACGGGCCCAAAAACCAAACATAAGCGAGCGAGCTGACTTGGTGATGAAGTTACTGCTGCAGAAGCGGCATCTCGCTCCATCCTATAATGGAAATCCACATCTCCCTACCGATAATGACTACCTGATTATTGAAAAAGTTCCTGATATCTTTGTTTCTGGTGACGTGCATAAATCAGCAGTATTTACATACAAAAACGTTATCACGGGCATCATTGGCAGTTGTTTTCAATCAAGAACTAGTTTTCAGGAAAAAGTAGGCCATGTACCTGACCCTGGCAGAATACCAATTATTAATCTAAAAACAAGGGATGTAAAAATATTGAATTTTGTAGGTGGGATAGAATAAAAATGGAAAAAATAACTACACCAGTCTGCAGCGAGGAAATGTCAAAATATTTCGCTATTCTAGACAAAGAAACAAACAAAGCATATGTGATCGCAAACAAAGCAAGAGCACAAGGGTTTGATCCAGAAGGCAAAGTTGACATTCCTTTGGCAAGGAACATGGCAGAGCGAGTTGAAGGACTCATCTCTGCTGCCGCACCGCAATTAGCAAATAAGGGGGTCCCTCAGCGAATTCATGAATTAGAGAAGAAATACAAGCCACTTTCATGGGAGGTAGCATTGCTCATTGCAGAAGAGGTCGCAAAAGAAAAGTTTTGCAAGTTTAAAGATATTCGAGAGGCAATGGAAGTTGGCATACGAACAGGATTTGCGTACCATACTGTTGGCATCGTTTCTGCCCCTCTTGAAGGATTTGTTGAACTCCAAATCAAAAAGAGAAAAGACGGTAAAGAGTATTTGGCAATGAGCTACGCTGGTCCTATCAGAGGTGCTGGTGGAACAGCAGCGGCATTCTCGGTCGTTTTAGGGGATTATATGCGTCATGTAATGGGTTATGAAAAGTATGACCCAGACGAAAAGGAAATAAATAGATGTGCAACAGAAATCGATGATTATCATGAAAGGGTTACCAATCTTCAGTATAAGCCAAGTCAGCAAGAAGTAAAGTATCTCGCAAGCATGCTCCCTGTAGAAGTAACAGGAGATCCTACAGAGAAAATAGAAGTAAGTAATTACAAAGATCTTCCTAGAATTCCAACAAACAGAATCCGCGGCGGAATGTGTCTCGTTATTGCAGAAGGAATATCGCAGAAAGCACCAAAATTATACAAACAACTGAGTGTATGGGGAAAAGAATTTGGTATTGATTGGGATTTTCTTGGAAAATTTCTTAAAATTCAGAAGGAAATCAAGGCAAGAGGGGAACAAGGCAAAAAAGAAGATTCAGACAAAAACAAAATACAACCTAACAACACATTCATTGTTGATTTAGTGGGGGGGAGACCTGTTTTAACGCACCCTTTAGCTCAAGGAGGATTTCGACTACGATATGGGCGTTCGAGAATGAGTGGCTACTCAGCTGCTTGTATCCATCCTGCAACAATGATTGTTCTCGACAATTACGTAGCAACCGGAACACAACTGAAGGTAGAGCGCCCTGGCAAAGCAGCGGCAATCACTGTTTGCGATTCAATTGAAGGCCCGATTGTTTTGTTGAATAATGGTGATGTTATCAGGTTGGAAAATATTAGTGATGCAAAAATAATTAATTCTGAAGTAAAGGAGATTCTCTACTTGGGTGATATTTTATTTTCTTTTGGTGACTTTTTTGATAGGGCACATCCTTTAGTGCCTTCTGGTTATTGCGAGGAATGGTATGTCCAGGAAATTGAAAAGGCAATTGTGAATATGTTTGGAACACTTGATTTTGAGAAGCTTGCAGAATTTGTTGAGATCAAGACAGAAGATTTGGAATTTTTGCTGAAAAATCCGCTAGAAACAAAACTGTCTGCACGTGCTGCCATTAGTCTATCAGAAAAATTGCAAGTACCACTTCATCCGCGCTATACCTATCACTGGAATATACTGAATCCTGAAAATCTGGTCGAACTCTACGAAGCATTGGAAATTTCTAAAATAGAAGAGGAAGGTGGTAAAATAAAGAAAGTAATTATTCCCATTGTTGTTGGAGACAAAAGAAAGCGACACCTTGAACTTATTGGTTTGCCTCATATCATGGCAACTGAGGATGTTGTTATTGAAAAAGATGATGCTGAAGCATTTTTATGCACATTAGGAATAAAAAGAGGACAATATGGGAATAAAGAAGTAATCTCTTTGTTGAAACAAAAAACCAAAGAAAATTCTAATAAACCAATTATCGAGATTTTAGAGGCAGTTTCTGGAATAAAAATCAGAGATAAATCAGGAACTTTTATTGGTGCGCGAATGGGAAGACCAGAAAAAGCAAAGATGCGCAAACTGATAGGTGCACCACATGTTCTCTTCCCAGTTGGAGAGGAAGGAGGTCGCATGAGGTCTTTTCAGGCAGTTCTTGAAGCTGGGAAAGTGAATGCAGAATTTCCTCTAAGATATTGTGCAAATTGCAGAAGAGATACCGTTATTAATGTTTGTGAGAGATGTGGAAATAAAACAGAGAAAAGGTTTCATTGTCTATCATGCGGTATTCAAACAAAGGAAAGCTGCAACATACATGGCAAAAATAGAACTTATGTTCAGACAGAAATAGACTTCAAGCAGCTATATGATAATGTGTTGAAAATGCTTAATATAAAGGTAGTACCTGATTTGATAAAAGGAGTTAAAGGGACATCAAACAAAGATCACCTCCCAGAACATTTTGCTAAAGGTATTCTTCGTGCCCATCATGATGTTGCAGTAAACAAGGACGGAACAACACGATATGATATGTCAGAGATTCCAATAACTCACTTCAAGCTCAAGGAAATAGGAACTAATGTTGAAAAGATAAAAGAACTAGGCTATACTGATGATATAAATGGAGATGATATAATCAATGAGGATCAGGTTATCGAATTAAAGCCGCAAGACATGATTCTTCCTGGAGGAAGAGACACCCTAGATGCTCCCGCAACAGAAGTATTATTACATGTTGCACAATTTGTAGATGATTTACTCATAAAATTATATAACCTTCCACCATATTATAATATTGAAAAGCCAGAAGATCTGATTGGGCATTTGGTCATAGGTCTTGCGCCGCATATTTCTGCTGGTACTATCGGTAGAATAATAGGATTTTCTCAAACAGCAACCATACTCGCTCATCCGCTATACCATGCAGCTATGAGAAGAGATTGTGACGGCGATGAGGTTTGTGTTATACTACTAATGGATGCGCTGCTCAACTTCTCAAGACAATTCCTTCCAGACAACAGAGGCGGCAGAACTATGGACGCTCCTCTTGTATTAACAGCAATTTTGAACCCAGCAGAGGTAGATGATATGGTTCACAAATTAGATGTTGTTTGGAAATACCCTTTACAACTCTATGAAGCAGCCCAAAAAATCACTTCTCCAGGAGATGTCGACATCAAAATTTTAGGTAGTTTCTTGGGAACGCCAAAACAATATGAAGGGATTGGATTCACTCATTCTGTTAGTGACCTTAATGAAGGTTCACATTGTTCGGCATACAAGACATTACCAACTATCGAAGAGAAGTTGAAGGGGCAGATGGAACTGGCAAGAAAAATTCGTGCTGTAAACACATCTGATGTTGCAAGACTTGTCATTGAAAAGCATTTTATGAAGGATACCCGTGGAAATCTGAGGAAGTTTTCTATGCAGAAGTTTCGGTGCTCCAGCTGCAATGAAAGCTACCGTCGCACACCGCTGATCGGGAAATGCACCAAGTGCAGCGGCAAACTGATTTTTACTATTTCTGAAGGCTCTATTGTAAAATATTTGGAGCCATCGATCAGCCTTGCAAAAGCATTTGGATGTGACGACTATCTGAAAGATAGCCTTCAACTAATAAAGTTCAGGCTAGAAACAATGTTTGGCAAAGACAAAGAAAAACAAATGGGACTGGGTGCTTGGTTTGGTTAGGTGATGTCGGTGGTTCCTTGGTAATAACGTATTCCAGCAATTGTTTTTACCACGCTTTCTTCAATGATTCCTTCTTCAATAGCAAGTTTTATTGTTCGCTCACCAACAAGGTTTAATCCATATGCATTTCTCATCAAATCGCCAACTTCTTCAGACAACATCTCTTCTCCTTTGTAGAAATTGGAGCTCAAATCAAGCTGCAGTTCACCTTCCTCAAAAATCTTACCAATAAGTTCTTTATCCACAACAGCAATGATCGATCCTTCTTTCCTCTCATTTATTTTTACTATCACGTTTTATTTAACGGTTTTTTTAGCGCCACAGGCTTGACACACAATGAAGGTGAAGCCACCCTCCTTCTTCAATTTAGTGTCAGGTTTTTTACATTCCGGGCAGATCACATATATTTGTACATATTCACTTATTTTTTCATTAATCCTTGAGGCAGGAGTTTTCGCACCAATAACAAGAAAGTTTTTTTTGAGTTCACCTGGTGCAGCAAGCTCCTTTAAAAGAAATTTTACAAGATGAGCAACAGGTCTTCGCAGCTTCTCAACAATTTCATTAATATTGCTGATTATTGTTTTATTTCCTTGAATATGTCCCTTTACTTTTGGCACCTCAAATCTCGAGATCTCAATAACTACCTCTGGTAGCTGCTTCATTCCTCGTTTTAGCAATTCTTCGTATGATGCCTGCATCATAAATTTATAGTTAAAGATGTTATTTAAAGCTTCGCTTTAGAAATATTGTCGAAAGCTTTAAATAAACTAAAGCAGTATTCATACCGAATGGTTTTAGAGTCACTCATAAGCCCTTGGAATGCAGAAAGACATCCTTGGGAATTATTATTTATTGGTTTTCTATACACTTCAGTTGCAATGGCGTTGAGTTTGTGGATTTTCAAGGATTATGCAGGCCTCATAGCTGTATTTTTTACTGTTATGTTCTGTATACCTTTGATATACAACACCTTTAGACTCGAGGAAGAAAAAATAGATTACATTTCTGAAGAACGATCTTTATTACAGGAACATAGCAGAGCTATTTTATTTCTTATTTTCCTATTTATTGGCATGACCCTGGCATTTAGTGTCTGGTACGTCGTGTTGCCACAAGAATTGAGCAATTCTGTTTTTTCAGTCCAGATGAATACTATCATTGAAATAAATAGCAGAGCAACAAGCAGCACCGACCTCCTTTCAACAATATTCTTTAACAACCTAAAAGTTTTGACCTTTTCCATCTTGTTTTCTTTCATTTTTGGCGCAGGAGCAATTTTCATACTTACGTGGAACGCTTCAATAATTGCTGTTGCGATGGGGGTTATTATTAGAAGTCATATTTTTGCAGAAACTATAAATCCTCTTTTTTCAGTTATTGGTGGATATTACAATGCAATTTTGCGATACTTCATTCATGGCATTCCTGAAATAACGGCTTATTTCATTGCTGCGCTCGCAGGCGGGATTATTTCTGTCGCTATTATTAAAAAAGACATCTTAACCAAGAACTTTCAACGTATTGCATTTGACACTTCAAATCTTATTCTTCTTTCGATATTTGTATTATTTGTTGCGAGCATAATAGAAACGTATCTCACTCCCTTGTTTTATTAATCAATAACCTTTAATCTTCCAGGCTTAATCTCAAAAATTTCTCCCTGCAGTAAAAGATTAGATATTGCCTTTTCATCAAAATACCTTATAACTTCTTCTCGAGGAACTCCGTCGCCATCATCAAGTTCCCTTATTTTTATAAGAATTTGTTCCACCCAGCTCTTTGATCGCTCATCCACTATATTTTCTTGAATGTCTTCTTTTTCTGTCATTGGAATGTTTTCTCCACTCTTCAACAAAAATCTCTTCCATACCGCACTCCATTTTGAGTCAATATTATTTTTTATAATTTCAGAGGCAATATACCTTTCATTTCCATATTCTCTTACCCTTCCTACAAGCAGCACCACATCACCGATAGCAATGTTAACTCTTTTTTCAAAATTCATCACTTTTATTTTCCCTGTTCCATCATCAATGCGTATCGTCTGAACATTTTGTTCCTCATTCATTCCAATCACCACCCCAATTATGTTAACTCGAGAAACATGTTTTCCTCCCATAATGACGTAGTGCGGATTCCAGCCATCGTCTTTTACAAATGTTCCGTTAAGAATATCCTTTATCTGGACAATGTACGCAATTTGCCGTGGTAGCTGTAGTTGCTGCTCCATGTCAGTAGGTGCGCGAAATAAAGCCAGGGCGAGGCTCAAATAGCTCTCCCTCTCGTTTGAGTCGTTCAATAAATTCGTCTGTCTGGGATTCCTCAATACCACGCTCTTTTGCAATCTTAACAATATCTTCGATTGGTATCGTTTTTCCAATCTGGGATTCTAGCTCAATAACAATTTCCTTGAGCGTGTGTAGTTTGCTTCTTTGTGAGGAGGTAATTCCCGTCGCAATTCTGTCGATGTCAATCTTCCCAGTTTCAGGGTCAATTCCTATTTGACTCAAACAGTAGTGTAGCAGCTCGACTGCCTTCTCTGCATCTTTTTTATCCACGGTGGTGCTCAAACGCAACTTAGCAGAGGCTTCTGCCAACCGTATTAGTGCTTCGAGTTGTCGTGCAGAAATAGGAACTGATTTGTAATAACCTTCCCCATCTCCTGAAGAACGCATCTTGAGATAATATCTTTTGATTTCTTCTAGTGCTTCTTCACTAAGCTTTGGAACTATATTCTGGCGCGCATAAGCTATATATCTTCTCAACAGCTCTTTCGGAAGCTCCTGCTCGAGTACTTCTCTCTGATGCAGTCCGAGAATGAAACTTGCAAGTTTTTCGTCTTTTGCTTCATCAGGAATATCTTTGATTGGAAAAATTAAATCGAATCGGTTGATCAGGGTGTTCGGCAGATCTATTTGTTTTGGAATTGGTTCAAAAGGATCAAACCGCCCCATTCGTGGGTTTGCAGCAGCAAGCAGCGTTGTTTCTGAGCGAAGGGTTGCCTGAATATTTGCCTTTGAAATTGAGATTGTCTGCTGTTCAAGCGCTTCGTGCATTGCTTCTCTATCATCTTTACCCATCTTGTCCAGCTCATCAATAATGCAAATTCCTTGGTTTGCCAATACCAATGCTCCTGCCTCTAAACTCCAGCCACCTAGAAATTCATCCTTCACTACTGCAGCTGTTAAGCCTGCGCCTGACGCGCCTTTACCGCTGACATATCTTGCCTTTGGTGCTACAATAGATATTCTCTTTAATAACTGCGATTTTCCAGATCCAGGATCACCAATCAGCAACATATGAATATCTCCTCTTGTAGCAACACCATCACTTCTTACCTGTCTCACTCCTCCAAAGAGCTGTAGCACTAAGGCTTCCTTTATCTTTTCATGGCCATAGATGCTCGGTGCAATGGAGACAGTAAATTTTTCAAGGAGATGCTTATCCTTGGCAAGTTTATTTATTTGCTTTAACTCTTCTTCTGTGATTGAAATATCTAGGAATCCTTCCTCCATTGATTGCGCATAGTTTGCTTCAATGACAAGATCAAATTTTGTTAATTTTCCACCATCTTTTGCAAGAATCGGAACCTCTTTGAGTATGCCCACAATATTTATTCTTGTTCCTGGGTTTGTTTTTTTATCAGAGAGGGGGGAGACAAGGTCTTTTTTGAGCAGAATATTGATTTTTTTTGGCTGTTCACCGCCATCAAGCTGGTCAGGAATCTCTTCCAGCACTATTCCCTGTGCATCAACGAGCTCTTTGCTCAACAACCTGAACTTTCCCTTTCTGCCACATCCACACATGCTTGGTTCTCTAAATTTAGAGTCAAGCTGCAAAAGGGGAATGATGTTGCCGCAACTAGGGCATTCAAAACGAGAACTAGTGACTTGAGGCCTCACGTCTGATTTCTGTCTCACTAACCCGTGAAGGCAGATCAGCTTTCCAATATGTATACTTCGAATCTCTCGTATTTTAATTGTCTGTGACGGAGGAAGGTTAAAGATTCGTATTGCAAAACCCTGCGGCTGTCGTGAAACAGAAAGGCTATTAACAGCAATCTCAGCAGCTTTCAATACATTTTCAGGATCTTCTAACAGAAGATTTGCCAAATCAGGATCAAATTGAGAAAGTTGTGCAAAATCAACCCAAAGAAAATCATTTCCTTTTCTTACATTTTCAGATACCTCTACTCTGTAATATGTATCAAGAAATTCTTCAAACTTTCTGACTTGTTCAGCAGCTTCCATCTACACAACCCGTTGCAAAAAATTACTTTACTTTTTTCAAATTTTCAATGAGTTGCCGTACTGCTATATGCACCTGTGCTTCACTCTTTGTTCCAGTGCACACAATTTTTCCATTGCTGAACAACAAAAATGTTGCATTAAATGGTTTATCCGTACTTTTTGTTATCTTAACCTTGTATACTAACCCGGGGAATTGTTCTGGTTCATACTCTGTGTTATCCAGTTTCATTGCCAACGAGTTTAGATTCAAATCCATGCCAACAGCACCAGAAGCAACAATATTTTGGATCGTTATGACTGGTGTTACAGTAATCTTGACATTGATTTTCTCCAGGCTCACAATAATCTTGTCAATGCATTTTCGCACTTCTTCCAGGGTTTTTGCTCCTGTGCACACAATCTTGCCTGAGCTAAAGATCAGTGCAGATGTCTTTGGTTCCTTAATTCTTATAACTAATCCAGGGAACTGCTCTGGATTGTATTCAGTGTTGCTTAGTGTTGCAGCCATTTTCTCAAGTGGAATATCATGTTCCAGCGAAGAAGATACAACAATATTAACGATTTTTATATCAAGTTTTTCTTCAGCCATTTCAATTACCCCAATTAATTTTTTAAAGGCTATTTAAATTTTATAAATACTACCTATTTATAAATACTTTTATTTAGAGAATTAGATATTACAATGCCAAAGACCCCTTTATTTCCTATAGAGATATGGCTTTACAGGCTTTATCTAGCCAAAATACGAGGTTTTAATGATATATAACATGACTAAAAGTGCTGTTTTGTGTAGGAAGGTGATTATTGCTGATTCTTTTATAAGAAAAGCACTTGGGTTGATGTTTATTTCTAAAAAGCAATTTCAAAACAAAAGTCTATTATTTATTTTCGATATAGAAAAGAATTTGAATTTTCATACCTTTTTCATGAACTTTGCTATAGATTTCTTATTTTTGGATAAAAACCAACGAGTTACAAGGATTTTGAAGAATGTTTCTCCATGGCAAATCAACGTTTGTGGCCACGGCAAGTATGTGATTGAGTTACCAGCAGGAAAATCATTGAATACAGCAATTGGCGATACAATAAGTTTTAAATAACGACTAAATTGAGAGTTCTTAGTCAAGGGGACGTCATATAACTTGGCATTATTTCCGCCTCCAGAGCGGACAATCGGGGTTCAAATCCTCGCGTCCCCAGTTTTATTTTCTCAAATATTCTTACATGTTTCTGGTTTGCAGGCTTAATAAATTCAAAGAAACTCTTAATTTCATCTGGTTTCCTTTATTCAAATTTAAAAGAAACAAAGTAATTATTTCTTCTTCGACAAACTAACTTGAATCTTTCTCGCTGGTTTGTACTTTATCTTCGAGAATTCAATCTTTCCTTCTTTTATTTCTTTTTGTTTTTTTGCTTTTCTTTTAATAAACAGACTGACAATTAATGCAACAATACCTAAAACAACGTACCATACATAACTCATGAAGTCACCCAGCAAATTTCTTTGTTTTATATTAAGCATGATATTTTCTGTCAATATCTTATCTTCTTGCTCAAGTGCTGCTGATACTGTAACCTTGTACAATCCTTTGGTTGTTTCATCTGGAGTAACACGCAAGTTAATTGTTTCCTGTTCTCCTGGCTCAAGTTCTATTCTGCTCACATCTGTGCTAATCCAAGAGTCTTCTACTGCAATATTAAACACTACATCATCCTCAAAGTTATTCTTGACCATTATAGGAATAGTTGTTTCTTTTCCTCTTATGATAACTGCATTTCCAAATGCCTCTAGTCCAGTTGTATTTACTTGAATGATTGGTTCAAACTTACTTTCAGATTTTGCTTTAAACACCTCTGCTATCAATGGACCGTAACCTGCAATTGAAAGTGTTGCTCCTGTTAATAGTATCAGTGCCACAAGCACCATAAGAATGCCAGCTATCTTTCTTCCTCGCTGTGTTGGTGGTTGTGATTTCTTTAAAGATTCCTTGATCAGCTTTCGTGCACGCTTCTCCTCTAATCTCTTTGCTCTTAGCTCAGCTTTTATCTTGGCAATCTCTTTTCTTTTTATTCTCCAGTTTCTGAAAGCTCGTGCAATTCTTCTGCCAAAGATTGCAATGAGGATTAGTAATACAAGCACTACAGCACCAATGACAATGAATACAAGATACTTCTGCACAAAGAGAGCAACTTCTTGCGCTACTGTAAGCTGTCGTAATTTAATAGCGAATGTTGAAACAAATCCAATTTCTCCTGCAATTGTTGCAGTTACTTGTGCTTCATAGTCAGCTACTTGGTCTGAGTCTTGCGTATCGGTTTGAATGTAAATAACTTCCTTCTGTTCTGGCTGCAGCGTAATAGTTGAAGCCAATAGTGTTGCAAATGCAGGTCCTTTGAATGCAAGATCATATGTTGCAGGTAGTAAACCTTTGTTGTACAGCTTTAGAGCTACAACATCCTGTCCATAGAGTACCCTAGTATGTTGAGGTGAAATTGCAATGTTGTAAGCCTCTTCAGCAGATGCAACATGCAGTTTTATTTCATCAACAGTCGTAGTTCCTGTTTCACTAGAAATTACACTTACAATTGTTTTGTAATCTCTTGTATTATTAAGCGATGGTGTTGCACTCAGTGTAATTGTTTTTGATTCTCCCGCTTTAAGTTGTAATGGTTGTGCGCTTGCAGAAACCCAGCTAGGTGCATCCAGTTTAAGTTCATAACTGTCTTCTTTTGTTCCTTCATTCTTGATTGTTACTGTATATTGAGCAGAATGTCCTGCCACAATAATGTCTGATGGCTGCTCAATGTTCACATCAGCATCATAGCAGTTTTCAACAATAATGTTCTCTGTTCCTCTCTTAACAACTTCTCCTCTAACAGATTCTGTAGTGATATCAGCAGTATAATTTCCTGGATTTGTTGCTTGAGCGATGAGATTTGTTATGCCATTTCCTAATGGTCCAAGTTCTACCATTCTTGCTTCTTGCATAAGCCAAGAAGGTCCACGAACAGTGATATCATACTGGTTTGTGAAAGGAACGTTATTGACAATAGAGATAGGCAGCGCAGTTTGTTTTGCATTGCATATTGTTGCTTGAGCAGGAATAACAACCGCATATTCATAGTTTCTAACAATATCAAGAACAACCTTTGTTTCTGCAAGGTACTGGCTTGTTGTTGCCAATGTTTGGAATGTGATTTCTTTTTTGCCATAGATTTCACACGCAGGATTTACAAAAACATCAACCTGTGCTTGCTCACCAGGGGCAAGCAAAACATTATTGGTGCTGAGTGTAGCATAAGCTTCCAATCCTTTTACACCAAATCTATATGTTTCTGCATATTGACCAGTATTTTTAATATCAAAACTGAATTGAGAAACCTGGCAAGGATTTGTTCTTTGAAATGGAGTTATGACATTGAGCTGTATGTTTTGGCACTTTTGAACAGCAATGCTATGGGTTATTCTTTTTTGTAGGCCAAGCACTGTTGTAATTGTTGTTTCAAGCTGGTAGTTTCCTTGTGTTTTTGGAGAAAAATACACAAAGAGTGTTTTGGTTTCTCCAAGTTTCAGTGTGAATGCAGTTTCAGAAAATCGTGCAAATTCAAATGCACTGCCACTTGCTGCAATGCTGTAGCTGCTTTCAATATCTCCTGTATTAGTAATAGAAATAGAAGCACTAGTAATTGCTGAAGCACACGCAGCAACATTTTGTGTTGAAGAGACCTCAAAACCCTCTTGCAGAGCAAAAGAGGATGAAATACCCAATAGAACTAAAATGATGCTCACTAGACTGAAAAACTGTTTCCCTTTCATTTTCACTACTTTCTAATGGTTCTGATATTTAAAGGTTTTGATTTTCAGTAATATTATCAAAAGGCTTTAAAGTATCAAATAACTGTATTGCAAAGCTTTAGGAGCATTTCTTTCTTTTGTTATTATTTCATCAGCAGTATTATTATAAGGCAGTAGTTTATTGAAGATAATATGCAATACATAGCCACTGAAGAGCTTGCTGATGAGCAGTTTGTTGCGTATTTTGAGCAGCGAGTTAAAGATACTATTGAAAGCTATAACCTATTTGACAAGGATGAAAAACTTCTTGTTGCAGCATCAGGAGGCAAGGATTCAACAGTTCTTCTTTATTTACTTAAGAAGTTTGGTTATGAAGTAGAAGCAATAACAATCAATGCACACATTGGCTGTTATTCTGATGCAAGTCTTGAGAATTTGAAAAAGTTTTGTACTAAAGAGAACATCATGCTTCATGAAGTTTCATTACAACAAGAATTTGGCTACAAGCTCTGCCACATAATGGCAATTATGGAAGAAAAAGGATTTAACAAAACAAGCTGCAGTATTTGTGGAACATTACGAAGATATTTGTTAAATAAACATGGCAAAAAACTTGGAGCTAAGATTCTTTTAACAGGACACAATCTTGATGATGAAGCAGAAGGCATTTTAATGACACTCTTTAATGGAAATTTAAAACAAGCTGCACGCATAGGACCATTAACAGTAAGCAATTCTGGTATCTTTGTAAAAAGAGCAAAGCCACTGTATTTTGTATTTGAGGATGAAGTAGAGCGATATTCCAAAATAATGAATTTTGATGTGCACTATGGCTGGTGTCCATGCTCTGTGAAAGCTGCTCGTAGATTCTATGCTGAACTTGATATAAATCCTGAAAATAAATTTAACATTATAAGCAATATTATCAACAACACTTCAAAACTAAGAAATTATTTCAAAGAAAAATCAGCACTAAAGTGCTGTATGATGTGTGAACAGCCAACTTCTCATGATATATGCCAAACCTGCACTATTTTGTCAACCATCAAAGACACTTCTGTTAAAAAAATAAAACTCGATGCTGCAGTTGCTAAGTTCGAAGTAGCACACAACAGCTGCGAACCACAGCAAGCCTTGATACAAATAAAATGAAACAAGCCAAATTTTTCAAATTTGTCAGCTTCATTTTTGAGGAACAAAAATGAAAGACTATGTTATTGCTTCAGGGAATGAGAAAGAATTCATCAAGATGGCAGAACAACTAGGGTATTCTGAATTAGTTTTTATTGGAAACATCGACACATCAAAATTAAAATCAAACATTAAACTGAGTGCTTCAAAGAGAATCTTTAAAAGTGATGTGCAGAAGGACAGAGCTCTTATTGAAAGTAAAAGAGTAGATCTTATCTATGAGTTTGAGCAAGCAAAAAGAAATGACACAGTTAACTTTCCAAGCTCTGGCATGAATCAGGTCATTGCCAAGCTGATGAAGCAGAAAGGTGTTGATTACGGGTTGAGCTTTGCACAGCTTTTGTATGCTTCAAAAGAGGAACAAGCAAAGATAATTGGCAGAATGATGCTCAATATTAAGCTCTGCAAAAAATACAAAGTGCCAATTATTGTGGCTTCCTTTGCACGGCATCCTTATGAAATGAGAGACCACAGAGATTTGATTGCCTTTGCCAGAACCCTTGGATTAGAAGGCTACAAGCCGTAAAAGCCACAACATTTAAATACTCAAAAGCACGATTTCTGACAAAGAGAGGAGATAGATGAAAAAATCAACACTTGCTATTCTTATGTTTGTTTTATGTTCTTTTGTAATGATTTTTTCAATAATTCCTGATGTTTCTGCTGTTTGTTTGATTCTGCAATGTGGTCCTGATTCAATAATTTCTAAAGATTGTGTTCAGAGGGACACTTGTTCAGCCGATCAAAGGTGGCCGATATATGTAAGGGGGTGGCCGAGCGACCCTAATGGAGTGTGTTCCTTGCAGCGTTCTACTCCTTGTCCTGATACTACACTTTGCCAAGTATCTGCGTGTACTGCTACCAATCCTTGTTCAGTAACAAGCTGTGTTCCTATCGCCGTTCCTAATGAATGTTATTATGCAGCAAATTGGGCCCTCAATTATCGTGGAGAAGGCTACCCTTGTAGCATAGGTGTATGTGGTGCAGGTTCGTGTAAATCTTGTACTAGTGCAAACAACGGAGAAATATTTGGCAATAAAATTTGTGGAACAACAGGTTGGATAGCAATCGATTCAACAACAGCAGACCAATCAAAATACGCATGTGCAAAAGTTGTAAGAAATGATCCAAATGCTTTTGCTGATGTTTTTATAGGAAGTGAAGGAACAACTCAAAACAATTGCTGTGGTGATGATGTTGGAACGAAACTTACTGTAAGAGCAAAGCGTAATACTGTTAATGACACAATCCCAGGAACAAGCCCTCCATTCGGGGTAGAACCATGTAGTGGGAATAATCCAGCGATGACAGTATTTGATGGCGTAACAACAACTTATTCAAACGTATTAGTATCCAATGCTAATTATATGAACTTTGAGTACAATCTTAAGGGAGTACCATCATATGTTGATGTTCATTTTACCAATGATCAATGGATACCCGGTTCACCATCGTGCGGCAACGATCTGTATATTGATTACATCAAGGTTGGAAATAGAATCATTCAAGCAGAAGATCCTACGCTTGCAACATACTATTCTCCAAGCAATGTGCCATATAAAAATTCATATCCACCAAATGTTGTTGAAATAGAAGCAATGTTGTTTCAAGGGTATAAACGATTCACCATAACTCCTGGAAATGATTTACTTTTTCCGGTCACAGGTTCAGACTATGGTGCTATCTCTTCAGATGGCAAATATCTTTGTCTTAAAGACAATGTTTGGAAGTGGAATGATGCACAGCTCAAAGCATTTGAAATAACACCTACTGGTAGTTATGATACAATCTCGAATGGCAACGAATGGTTCGTATGCAATGCTACGAATATTGGCA
>Ga0247727_10005376_pt1 | contig 26075 bp, 19 predicted proteins | sample WisWelCaveWW1625_FD_202498 | JGI IMG/M metagenome (GOLD analysis project Ga0247727, IMG submission 202498) | Biofilm microbial communities from Wishing Well Cave, Virginia, United States - WW16-25 | ecosystem: Environmental > Aquatic > Deep subsurface > Groundwater > Cave microbial mat | place...
GTACCCCCGTCACGCTGGACACCGCCCAAGCGGCGCGGGCGCGTTTCTAAAGCAACCCAAGAGCTCATCAAACGCTGGTGTTAGCTCCACGATTTAGTGGGGTGCTACCTGAGAAATAGGATCAGCTATCAAGATTGCTATTCACCACCGCCCCATTCTCCAACCGAATTCGATGCGTGAATTTACTCTCTTGCACAGAGACATGACTGATCAAGAAAATCTGATCAAACGCGCGCCCGATTTCGCCTTCGGTGAGCAAATACAATAACGCGTTCGCGCGCTCCGTGTCGAACGAACCGAGCGGCTCATCGAGAAAAATGAATCCAGGCGATGTCCCGCGTTCTTGCGGCAAGGTGGCGAGCGCGAACGCGAGACGCAGCGCCAACGAAAATTGATCTTTCGTGCCGCCGCTGAAAATATTTTTTTCTTTCCACGCGCCGCTCTGTCCCGCGCGTTCATCCCATACCTTGATCTTGTAACTTTCGGGATCGAGTTCCGCGTCGTGATAACGATCCCGCGTCAACTGCGGCAAAATGCGGCGCATGTATTCCATCGTCGCGGGCAGAATTTTTTGCACAATGCGCCGCCGCGCGCGCGCAACAATTTCCGCGCTGTACTTGCGCTGCGCTTGTTCGCGCTGCTGTTCAGATAATTCGCGCTGCGCGTCCTCCACTTCCACGATCTCGCCCAACAAACCAAGTTCGCGTTCAAACCGATCCTGCGTGCCGCGTAATTCGCCCACGCGTTGATTCAAACGCTTCACGCGCGCATCCAACGCGGGACGCTCATCCAAATTGGTTTGCGCGAAACGCTCCGCTAAATCTTGCAATTCGTCTAACGCGGGTTCTGCCGACAAACCATCTTCAATGCCCAACGCGTGTTCGATCTCACGCGCAGCGGTGATCGCCTCGCGCGCATTCTTGGCACGAATCGCGTGTTCGCGCTCTAACGCGCCGAATTGTTTTTCCACTTGCGACATTTGCGCGCGCACCGTCTCGCCGCCCGCGTCTTGAAACGCTTTGGTTACTCGAACTTGGATTTCCACAACTGCCGCGCGTTCCGTTGTGTTTGACCACGCGGGCGCGGTGTCGTTCAAGAGCGTAGTGACTTGCGTGTACTGTTCCTGAATCTCGTTCCCCGTTTTCGCAACTCGTTCTTGCACGCGCGCCGCATCGCCCGCAATTTTTTCCGCTTGTTCAATGCGCTGCTGCAAGGCGCGGATGTCGCCCTGTGTTGCGCGATACGCGTCGCGTAACGCTTCGGTTTCAGGAGGGAGATCGTAGAGCGCCGCGCGGCGGGCGAGACGCGGACGCCATAGATTCAACAAACGCTCCGCCTTGTCGCGCGCGCGTTCGAGTTGCGGCGCGTTCGCGCCATTTTGCGCGGGCGACAATTCATTGATGCGCTTGATCACTTCATCGCGCTGCGCGCGGGCGTAATTTAATTTTTCGCGCGTCTCGTCGCGTTCCGTCGCGAGTTCCGCGCGCATTTTGTTTTCCAGCGTCGCCGCGAGTTCGACGCGTCTTGCTTGCGCCGCGCTAACAGAAACGGGGACGGGGATTTCGAGCGCGCGAATTTTTTCCGCCGCCGCGTCCACGCGCGTCTGCGCCACATTCGTCAACAAACGGCGCACACTCATTTCGCCTTCGAGGTTGCCGACCTCTTGAATCACGCGCGCGGTTTGGCGATTGAGATTGAGGAGGCGACTCACCAACACAATCACCGCGACGGTTGCGATTGCCGCAAGGACAAAGGCGACGAGGATGCCCAGAAATAAATTGTTGGTGCTGAAGACGAGGAAGGGCAGCACGAGCGCGCTGACGACGCCGATGCCAATGACAACCGCGCCGAGATAAATGAGCGTTTGACGCTGCTGTTTATTTTGTGCATCACGTTCGCGTCTTTTCGCGTCCAGCGCGCTAGTATCCTCGTTGGGCATGTTCTCTTGAACCGCCGTTGCCCATTCGCCCAACGCGTCGCCAACATCATACGCGCGCAATTTTTCATCCAGCGCGGCGACGCGCGTTTCGTGCTGTGCAATCGTTTCGTTCAGTGTGTTGCCGCGTTCCAAGTGCCCATCGAGTTCTTGCTGCAAATTTTGCGCGCGCTGCAAATCAAGCGTCGCATTGCCGCGCGCCGCTTCGACCCGCGTGAGGCGCGCGGATTGCACGCCGAGCCGTTTGATGTCGCGTTGGCGCGTTTCGAGCGCGGGGAGTTGTTCGTCCACCGCGCGTTGGATTGCCGCGCGTTCGTTTTGAAGCGCGGCGAGTTGTTCGCGATCTTGCGCCAGCGCGTCATAGCGAATCAACGTTGCCTCCAACATTTGCCGCGCGCGATCCAACGCGTCCACGCGCGCGACGGTTGTTTGCAAAGCCGCGCGCGCGCTGCCGAGTTCTTGCAATTGCGTTTCAAGTGACGCGCTGGCGGTGATTTCTGCGATGGCGCGTTCTACATTCGCGCGCAAATCCAACAATTTCAATTCCCCTTCCGCGCGTTCCAATTCGTCCGCCACACCGGGGAGTTCCGCTTGCGCGTGCGCGAGTTCGAGGCGGTGCGCGAGACGATTCAATAATTTTTCATCGTCGCCGCGCAATTTCAATTTGTCTTCCAATTCAAGCAAACGTTCGAGATTCAAAATTTTCGAGAGCGATTCTTCACGTTTGCCCTTGCTCATGCCTTCTAATTTTTCTAATTTTTTTTGTTCGACAAAACAGGTATTCAACAACGCTTCCGCGTCAAAGCCCAATTCGCTGATGAGCCGATCATTCACCGCCTTGTTGCCGCGCACTTCTTCACTCGTTCCATCGGGACGAATGACCTCCAATTCCCATTTGTTGGTTTTTTCGCGGACGAGCGTGCGTGTGATTTTGAACGTGCGATCACGCACGGCGAGATCGAGTTCAACGCGCGCTTTTTCCTTGTCATAACCGATCAGGTCATCCAGATTTTTCGCGCCGCTTTCAGTATTCAACGCTTGCGCGAACAACGCGAAAAAGACCGCTTCAAACAGCGTGGACTTGCCCGCTTCGTTTTTGCCTTGCACAAGGACGCGTCCCGCCGCGGGGAAATGAATTTCGACCTCTTTTAATTGTTTGAAATCGTGCGCGTAGAGACGTTTTAGGCGAATCATGGGAAGGGATGAAGGATGAGGGATGAAGGATGATGTAGAGACGTTTCGGTGAAACGTCTCTCTGCGCGGCGGTCATTTGCGCCGCTGGATTTGTAGGCCAGCGTAATTGTCAGGCAGCGTGGATTGCAAATCCACGCGCGCGCGGATTCTTTTTACGCGCACGGATTCTTTTTACGCGCACGGATTCTTTTTACGCGCACGCGGATACCTGCTTACCGATAGTCAATCAACGAATCGAGCTCAACACTCCAAGGACAATACCGCTTCACCACATCCACAAATTCCGCGACGTTCGCTTCGATGTAATTTGGTTCGGCGTCGCAGACTTCGATGGTAAATTCTGCCATTTCAATGTCTTGCGGGTCGAGATGCCACGTGTACGGCGCGTTGTGATTTCCTTGCCCGGGTCCGCGCAAAATTTTCCCGTTGGGAATTTTTGCGTCGGACTTGCCTGCTTGCAAATCCAAGAGCTGTTGAATTGTCTGCGCGTTGGTGATCCAAACATGAAACGTTTGCTCGCCCATACGGAACGTGGCAAGAACGCCGCCTTGCAATGGATTCGCGGTGGGCAAGGGTGTGGGAACAGGTGTTGGTGATGCCGCCGCGCACGCGTTCAAAAGGATCGCGCTGCTGATTATGACAATGCAAAGAAATGTGAAACGCGAAAAATTTTGCATGCGGCGATTTTACGCATAGAACTCTTGTTCCGCAAATGCGAATGAAAAGGGGATGCAACAACATGGTTACATCCCCTCGATGATATTCCAGACCTGACAGGTTTTCGACGCGAATGTTTCATCCGACGCAGATGGAGTGTTCCCCACGCGCGCGAATCGTGACGCGCACGCGATACAAACCTGTCAGGTCTCCTCGCGCACGCGTGTCCCAGACCTGACAGGTTTTCGACGCGAATGTTTCATCCGACGCGGATGGGATGTTCTCCACACACGCGAATCGTGACGCGCACGCGATACAAACCTGTCAGGTCTCCTCGCGCGCGCGCGTTATTGATATGTCACACGCAGCGCGACCCAATCGAGCGAAAAGTCGCGCGAGGTGCTGCTGGCGACATTGATGACGCGGACGCGGAAATTCGCGTTCGAGAAATCGCCGGTTGCCCACGTTCGACCCCACGTATCCGATGCGGTGCCGAGCGTGTAAGTGGCCTCACTCGTGGTTAACGTGGAGGTTTGTTTTGCCGTCGTCCACGTTGTGCCGCCGTCCCACGAAAGTTGCACACAGATTTTCGGCGAGCCACTCGTCGAGTCGGCGCGCGCATCGAGGCGAACTTCGATGCCGTTGATCGTGGATCCCGGAATGGAAACGTTGTAATCGTAGAAACGATGTTTGTCCTTGTTGCTGTTGGTGCAGCTGGTGCTTGAGCTCGTGCCACTGTTGGTGTCAACCGCAAACGTCGCGTTGTCCGAATGTGCGTTGCTGGGAGTGGTTTGATACCCGTTGCCGTCGCCGCCGGTTTGCGCGGTGTTGGTGGAGGGACTCAGCCATCCGGTATTGCTTGAAGGCAGCGGGGTGTTTGTCGGCGTAGGTGTGTTGGTGGGCAATGGCGTGTTGGTTGGTGTCGGTGTTGGACCCGCGCCGCTTGAACCATCTACAACCAATGCAAACGGTTGTGGTCCACTCGGAACATTCGTGCCGCTAACGGTGACTGTCCATGTGCCTGCCGCCGCCGATTGCACGTAGACATTTTCAACATTGTTGCGCGCATCGGCAGTGCCGCCTGTGGCTGACCAACCGCCACTAAAGACGTTGCCAAGATACGTACCGCCCGGACCCGAAACGGTGAGATTCAAGTTATTGACGAGATTGACGGACGCGGACGCGGTGGACGCGAAATCCGTCCACACCAGCGTCACTTTGAACGGCTGCCCACCGGGAACGGTGTAATTCGTGACAGAGCTGCCGCCTGTCGAGAGACCCGCGCTATTGTCCACATACTCGTACGAATTGTCTGTCGCGTTGATCAAATTGACGCGACCCCATCCTTCGTGATTGTTTGGAATGGGGAAATCGTTGTCGTTCACGCCGTCATTGTTTTCATCTTGCAGATCAACGGCGGAATTGATCATGGTCGCTTTCACCAATGCCGCGCTGGCATTGATGCCCTTTGCTTTGCTGTAATAATCTTTGATCACTGCCGCCGCGCCTGCCGTGATCGGATTCGACATGGACGTGCCGCCCATGTATTTGTAATCCACGTTGTACGGCATGCCCCAACCGTCATACGCATACGCGCCGGTTTGTGGATTCACCGGATCGCCATACCCTTCTTGATACAACGAACCGCTCGTCGAGAGAATCCACGTGCCGGGCGCGACAACATCGGGTTTGATGCGCGTGTCATCGGTTGGACCGCGACTGCTGAACGCCGCCATCTGTTCCGCGCTGCCCGCGACGGAATCGCTAAAGATCGGGTTGGCAGGATAATCGGCGGGCCAACGCTGCCCGTATGTGCCGAGCAGATTTTGTCCGCCCATTCCGCTGCACGTTGTGGAAGGTTGATACGCGTCGTGCGATTGATACGTGAGCGAAGTATCGCACGGATAATTGTCGGTGCGTTGATTTTCACTTGCGCCGACGGTGATGACATTTTTCGCGGTGGCGGGTGAGCCAATCGAATCGTTATCAATCACGCCATCGCTGTTTGTGTCAATGCCTTCGTTGCCCGCGCTAAAGGTGATGACAAAATCTTTATTGTCCCAAACGAAATCGTCCGCGTTTGCGCTGTCGGTGGTGTAATCGCCATTGACGGCGGAACCCCACGAATTGGAATGAATCCGCGCGCCCGAATCATACGCTTGTTGAAAGAGTTGATGCAGGTCAGATGGAATCCCGGTCAAGTAATAGCCATTCTGCAAGCCATAAAAGTTCTTGCAGAAATTGGACGTGATGACCCAATTTTCGATGGCTTGAAAGACGAGACGCGCGGCGGGCGCAGTGCCTTTGCCGATGCCGCTGGCATTGCCGTCGCTCAAGACGGAACCCGAAACATGCGTGCCGTGCGCGCTGTCCACATCCACCGCGCCATCGTCAATGATAGTTTGAAAACAGGTATCGGTTGTGCCGGGGCGATTATGCACGGCAGTCACACGCGACGCGGGAATATCCGCGTGCGCGGTTGCCGCAGTGCCGCCGCCGATGCCGGTATCTGCGACGCCGACCGTTTGCGTTGAGCCATCATAGCCGTTCGCGTTCACAACGTTCGCGCCGAGAATAACGCCCGCGCCCGATTCGTTGTGTTTTTCTTTTAACGCAAATGCTTCGATGAACGCGACATCGGGAATGCGCGCGACGGCATGGAGTTGCGCCGCATTTGCCGCAATGTGCATGATGCGGTCAGCGGACGAAAGCAATTGCGCGCCGGTGGCTTGAATCGCGCGCGCGTTCGCATTTGCATCCGTGCGGCGTTCCAATTGCACGCGATAGAGACGCGTATCGCCGCGTTCCAAACCCGCGCTCAACTTGTAACCGGGTTCAAACGCGCCCGCAAAAACAACCGCGCGCAATTGTGAAATTGCCGCGAGTTGTTCGGGCGTGGCGCGCACTTTGAACGCGTAATCGGGAATGTAACCCAAGAGCTGCGCGCCCGTGTCCGTCACTTGCTTTTTCCAATTTTCGCGAACCGCGCCGCGAAATTGGATCAGATAATAACTGCTGGCAGCTGCATCGGCGGACGAAAACGCGAGTCCGTCGGGGAGCGATAGTTTTTCACCCGCGGCGGGAACGAATCTTCCCGCTTTGAGATGAATTGGCGCATTGGGAGCTTGCGCGCCAACATCGCTGATGGTGACACCAACGACGAATAAAACAAGAACCAATGCAAGCGAAAAGAAGAGATAGTACCGGGAACGTTGCATTGCTGCATCCTCCTTTGGATGGTGTTGAGCAAAACCTACGAGTGTCTCATGCGATTCTACGAATCGCCTACATCGGAGGTTTTTGTGGGTTGATAAACGCGTCGTCCGCGCAGCATTGCGCGGACGACGTTATTGCTTTGCGCTTAAGCGCGATTTATTCCGAACCAAAAACAACTAGACCAAACGGCTGCGGACCCTGCGGCACGTTTTTGCCTTTGACTTGGATCGTCCACATGCCCCCTTCGGCGGCTTGGATAAACACATTCTCAACGTTGTTCTTTTTGTCGAACTTGCCGCCCGTGATACTCCAACCGCCGCTAAACTTGTTGCCTTTGTATTTGACGCCGCTTGGAGAAATGACGACCAAATCCAAATTGTTGACAAGATTGAGGGCGGCAATCGTATTGCCCGGATAATCGGACCACACCAGCGTCACTTTGAACGGCGCGCCACCTGCGACGCTGTGCAGGTATTCTTTTTTCGTGCTGGTCTCGACACCAGTGGCTTCGTCCACAAATGCCCGCGCGCCGTCCGTTGCGGCGGCGAGATCAACGCGACCCCATCCTTCGTGATTGTTAGGGATCGGGAAGTCGTTGTCGTTCACGCCATCATTGTTTTCATCCAACTGATCATGCGCGGAATTGATCAATGTTGCTTTGACGAGCGCGGCGCTGGCGTTATGCGAGTGCATTTTTTGATAATAGTCGCGCATGACCACCGCGCCGCCCGCGGCGATTGGATTCGACATGGACGTGCCGCCCATGTATTTGTAAAATTCATTGCGCGGCATGCCCCAGCCATCCCACGCGTGTTCACCCAGTTTTGGATTGATCGGATCGCCGTACCCTTCTTGATACAAACTCTGGTGTCCGGAAAGAATCCAGGTGCCGGGCGCGACGACATCGGGCTTGATGCGTCCATCATCCACCGGACCGCGCGAAGACCACGAAGCTAATTGTTCGGCGTTGCCCGCTGTCACATCATCCCTGAGTGGATTCACCTTGAAACTGTCGGGATAGCGTTGCCCCCAAGTGCCGAGCAAATTTTGTCCGCCCATGCTCGTGCACGTTTCGCCGGGTTGATACAAGTCGTGCGAAGTATAGCCGAGTCCCATATCACATTCATAGTGTCCATCGCGATCATTTTCGCTCGCGCCGACGGTGATTGCATTTTTCGCCGTTGCGGGCGAACCGAGTGAGCCGAAATCCACCACGCCATTATTATTGGCATCCGTGCCAGAATTGCCGGCGGAATAGGTGATTGTCATATCGGGTCTGCGCCAAATGAAATCATCCACTTCGGCAGAATTTTCTGTGTATTCACCGTCCACCGCCGCGCCCCACGAATTGGAATGAACGCGCGCGCCGGCATCGTACGCTTGTTGAAACAGTTTCTTTAATTGATCGGGAATGCCCGTGAGAAAGTACGCGTCCAGGGGTCCGCCGCAAATCACCGACAGCGACGCATAATTCTCGATGGCTTGAAAAACCAAATGCGCGGCGGGCGCGCTGCCTTTGCCTTCCCCGCTCGCGCCGCCGTCGCTCAACACCGAACCCGAAACATGCGTGCCATGTCCGCTGTCAACATCTTGCGCGCCATCATCGGTGATCGAGGTAAAGCATAGACCCTTCTTGCCTTTCCAATTATTGACCGCAGTAACGCGCGCAGCGGGAATGTCGGGATGCGCGCCCGCCACTGTCCCGTCACCCAAACCCGTATCCGCTACCGCCGCCGTTTGCGAGGAACCATCATACCCGTTCCCATTCGCAATGCCCGCGCCGATAATTTCACCCGCGCCGTAATCATTGTGTTTGGCGTTCAACGCATAATTTTCGATATACGCGACATCGGCAATGCGCGCAATGGCGTTCACTTGCTCCGACGATGCAGCTACGCGCACAATATCCTCGTCGCTTTCAAACGCGCGCGCGCCTGTTGCATTGATCGCATTGATCGTCGCTTGCGCGTCCGCGCCTTGTTCGATGCGAACCGTGTACGCGCTTTCCGCGCCGCGTTTCAAATTCGGACCCAATTTGTAGGCGGGATGAAACGCGCCGAGCCACGCGACATTGCCCGCATTTTTGACAACCCCTTCCTTGCTCCCATTCATGCGAATCTTGAACGCGAAATCGGGAACATACGCGAGAAATTCGACGCCTTGCGCTTCCAACGCCTGTTTCCACGCCGCGCGCACGGGGCCGCTAAATTGAACAAGATAATAACCGCGCCCACCCGCTTCTGTGCTTGGCGCGGTGAGCGCGGCCTCAATTGCTAACGTTTCGCCTTTTGTTGGCGCGAAAGTGCCAGCCACCAAACGGATCGGCGCGTTGCGCGTTTTCGCCGCCGACGCGCTCGATGCGACCAACGCGAGCGCGAGAATGGACAATGCGCCCGCGGTTAACCAAAAAACAACTTTCTGCATTTCTCCTCCAGAGTGAAGCAATCTTTTACGGGGATGTATTTTACTCATTTTCGTTGCGGTACAAATTCACGACGCGCGCCCGCGCGTCTTGGATCAACCCGCGTTCGTCATCATTTTCCGCCGCGTCAAACAATTCATCCGCGACGCGCGTCAGTTCGCGTTCCACATCCACGCGTTCTTCGGGAACGACGTTGCCGTATTCATCCTCATTGCGCGCGCGAATTTCGATCTGCGATTTGTCCAAGTCAAAATAAAAATTGAGTTCGCTGCCGAGACGCCACAAGTCAAAAAATTTTAGTTTGTGATATGCGTCGCGGTCCAGAATCCCTTCCATGCGTAATTGCAAAAGTTGATCGCTGTGACTCACCGCGCGAATTTCTTCAAACACATACGCCGTCGGATCATCCGCAGGTAAATTGCCGCAGCGAATTTCATGGCGTCGCATCCCTTGCGGCTCGATCAACTTGCGCGTCATTTTCACGGGGCGTTTCCCATCCAATTCGATGAAATAAAATCCCGGCTCGTTCTTGATTTCGCCAAAGGTGAGCCGTTCCGTTGAACCGGGAATCAACACTGTCGCGTGTTCGACATTCAATTTGTTTGTGAAATGAATATCGCCGACGAGGAAATAATCAATCTGCTTCAGCGCGGCGATGGTGGACTTTTTGAACACGCCATTTTCAAACCCCGGCGGCACCGCATCTTCGACTCCGCCGTGCAGCAACAAAATTTTTACATCCGCTTCGGGCGGATTCATTTCAACATCTTTCAGCGGATCCGTGTCTGGCTCGGCACGCGGATCAGGCGCAACGCCGCCAATGGCAATGCTCATGCCGTCCAGTTCAAAACGTTTAAATTCCGCCTCTGCGCGTTTTGTGAAAACGTGCAGCGCGTCCAATTCCTGATAAATGCGAATCGGCGTCGCGCTGTCGCCCGCATACCGCGGCATGTCATGATTCCCGCTAATTGCCAACACACGCACGCCATTGTCCTGCAATCTCTTGAACTCGCGCGCAACATACGCGAGTTCGACGGGACTCGGATCGGGATTGTCAAACAGATCGCCGCCGTGCAAGTAAAACTGCGCGCCGTTCTTGATGGCGAAATCCACCGTTTCCTTGAACGCCTGCCGAATGCGCCTGCGACGTTCGCGCAACTGCTCACGCGTCATTTTGGCGTAATAGCGGTTGAGGTGATTGTCGGCGGTAAAGACGATGCGGATCATGGGTTAAAGCAAGTCTGCCAACGGATGTGGAAAGCGGATAAACGGATAAGCGGATGGACGCGCGCCTATCTGTTTATCCGTTTATCCGTTTTTCTATCCGTTGGCGGGGTAGGTGGTGGGGTGAGGTGGTTGGTGGTGGAGAAGGGAAGGTTGATCATTTTTCTTCTACTATCTGCTTTGCGATTTGGTCTGCCTTGACGCGCATTTTCTCCAATAACACCTCATCGAAATGAACATTTCCACTCTGCGCGTCCACGTCCAATTCCCCAACGCGCCCAACCCGTCCGTGCGAGGGGAAGGTCAAATCAATCGGCACGCGCCAAACCTATTTGCCTGATTCAGAAAAGAGCGTTGGCTCATCGGCAAGCAGCAAATTACTTACACGTTCCAAGGCAACTACGTTTGCCTTTCGACGCGCAAAGCTCGTAGAGATTGAAATGTCTCTAAAACTCATACGGCGCTAGTGCCTCTAACAATTGCAATTGTTTTGGCTGAGGCAACTCATGATCTTTCCAATGAGGTGAAACAAACTCGTACGAGATTCCTACAAATGTTTTGAGAATTGCCTCAGAGATGATCTGTGCGCCAAGAGGTGGCACTGCCATGCCGATCTGCTTGCGTACACTTTCCTTTGATCCACGAAAAACAAAATTGTCGGGGAATGTTTGCAAGCGTGCGCGCTCTCGGTTGGTGAGTGCACGATTTTCTTTCCAATGGTATGTATGCGTGCCACCCCCGCCACTGCCCGTGATTGTGTAAGCAGGTTTGTATGGATCAAGCCTGCGATAAATCTGGCTCATTCTGGCTCCTTTCACCTCGAGACGGAGATGATCAGGAATATTTTCACTCCAAGCATTTTCGCCGGGGGAAATGTGCTTTAGCCGTTCAATCACCAATTCCGATTGTTTTGTTTTTTCTTGATTTGGTGCATGTTTTGGAATTGGCGGTTTTTCCATTGCTTGACGTGCGGTAACATATCTTTTTGTATGCGTTGGAGATGGAATCTTGAAATCCAGTCCGAGATTACGTTTGATCCCAACGATGATAATTCGATGACGGGTTTGTGGTACACCATACTCTTCAAATTTGTATTTGTGTACTGTTAATTTGTACCCATCGCCCGCATGGGTCAAGTCAGTCAGAATTTTTCGAAATGCTGCACCTTCATTTGCATTTTGGAGTTCACTTACATTTTCTGCCACGAACCATTCGGGCTGAAAGCGATTAACAATCCTCACTCCATAAGTATAGAGGGGTCCGAAAGTTCCATCAAGCCCTCGTTTCTCACCGACGACGCTAAAGTCGTTGCAGGGAAAACCGAAGGCGAGGGCGTCAATCGGAGCCATTGCGCGAACAATTTTGTCAATTTTCGATTTTTCTCAGCACAATTCTTGCCGCTTCCTGAATCGCCGCACGATAAACTTTGTGACGCCATTCTCTACTTTCGGACGAATCCCGCCAACGTTTTGAATGGCTAGCGATTTATAGATATCGTAGTTGGAATAGTATTCTCCAACAACAAATTCATGAATTAGCATTTTTGTTAACTGTTTTTCTTTCTCCGAAACGGTGCTCTCCCCTTATTCTTCGCCGCCATCTTCTCCCCATACTCCACCTTCACAAAATCCGCAATCAACTGCTTTCGCAATTTCAGCGGCTCGTTCACGCGCTGGCAAGCGTAATCAATATATTCCTGTTTCAATTCATAGCCAACCCAATGGCGTCCTGTCGCGTGCGCCACTTTTAACGTTGTGCCGATGCCAGCGAAGGGATCGAGGACGAGATCGTTTGTGTACGAAAAAAGGCGAATGAGGCGATACGCGAGTTCTTCGGGAAAGGGGCAGGGATGGGGGAGTTGGTTGGGCGGCACAGGCGCAATGTGCCAGATGTTGTTGGCGATGTCGCGCGTGAACACGGCATCGAGTTCCATCGCGTCGCGTTTCTTTTCTCTTTTGGAACGTCCCGCATACATTTTTTTATCGCCGGGTTTGCGAAATAACAAAATATATTCGAGCATCAAATTGGGATAATAATAACCGGGGTACGGATTTTGAATCGTCGCGCCCGCGCGTTTGACGCCGCCCGTCACCTTTGCCCAAATAATATCTTGATGAAATTCCCAGCCGATCTCTTCCATCATCGCCGTCACATGATACGGCACAGGCACATGCTTGCCGTTCAACAGCACCGTGCCAATCACAATCGCGCAGTGCGAACCCGCTTTCGTGACGCGCAACGTTTCCGTAAAAACGCGTTTCAAAAATTCCAAGTACTCCGCGTACCCTTGTTCCTGACGCGGACGATAATTTTGTTTTGCGTCGCGCGCGTGCGCGTCATAATCAATCGCGTTCCAATACGGCGGCGACGTGACCGTGAAATCAACCGACGCGTCCGCGAGTTCGAGCATGTGTTCGCAAGAGTGCTGGTAAATGCGATTCATCGTGGAGCGGGGAGAGTGGAGAGTGGAGCGATTTGTCGCTCCACTCTCCACTCTCCCCGCTTCCCATCCTACGCATCCAACTCTTCCACCCATTCCGTCTTTTTCGTTTTCGCGCGTTCTTGTTTCACATCGCGCTCGCGGCGATCAATCACCACTTGACTGCGCGCATCTTCCAACGCTTTCACCACATCAATATCATTGCCCCCTTGCGCGCTGAGGCGATGCCCGATGCGAACCATCACGGGCACGCGCACGATGGGTCCAAGAATCACCGCTTCGCCGACGTTAAGCCCGGGCAAATCCGCCAGCAATCCTTCGCTGATGCCTTCGGATGATTGTTTGATCGCAAGTTGGTCTTGGGGATTCGTGAGGCGCATGATGATTTGCGAATTGCATTGCGACAAGGTATCGCCGTGAATTTTGTACGGGCGCTGCGTGACGAGAACAAGGAACAATCCAAACTTGCGCCCTTCCGACGCGATGCGTTTGATGATGCCAGCTGCCTGTGAACGCGCGCCTTGTCCGCCCGGCACAAAATTGTGGGCCTCTTCCAAAACAAAAAAGACGGGACGCGCCAGACCACTCGTCGTCGCTTCGCCCCACGTGTCATTCAAAACTTTGTTGACGACAAATTCCGTGACCCAACTGTCCACGCCCGCGAGATCAAGCACCGACAAATTCATGGGGCGCAATAATTCTTTGATCGGCACATCATCATGTCCCCAAATGTTCACGCGCGAAATGCGTTCGACATATTTCAATGCTTTCTGTGCGCCCGATACCGCATCGAGCGTCGGCGCTTTGCCGTTGCTGCTAGTCCCATTTTCAGTTGCGCTCATTTGAAATGGTTTCGCGGGTTCATCATCATCCGCCGCGCTCCCCAAATCTTCCCACCCCAAATCAATGTTGGCTTTGTTGTACGCCGCCTTTTCAAAATCTTCCATGCCGCTGGGCGTCGTCCCTTTTTTGCGTTCGGGTCCGCGCGGCATCGAATCCTGCGACATCATCCCCTCCGCAGCTGCGCCGCCGTCTGCAATGCGTTCGAGTTCGCGCAAAAATTCGTGCGGCGCATAATCGCGTCCGCGCAAATTGTCGTGAGCTGTCTGCAATGCTTTGCGAATGTTCGTGGACGTTTCGGGAATCCCTGTCATCGCGCAAATTTCATCCACCTCGAGCGCGGAAAATTTCATGGTGAATTTTCGCGAGCCGCCGATTTCTTCATCGGTGATGCGTCCCGCTTGTCCTGTCGGCATGCGATACACATTTACGCGATCCGCGAATGGCGTCACGCGCATCGTTTCATCGCGGCGCATTTTTACGTAATCGCTGTTCGGATCGAAAATCACGATCGTGCCGCCGAGCTGCAACAATTTTTCGAGAATGACGCCGACGGTGTACGATTTGCCCGCGCCCGTTTGCGCGATGACTGCCATGTGCCGACGCAAACCGTTCGGATTTAGCAGCACGCTCACATTGTCGCGATTGATCAGCGAACCAATGTCAATGCCGCTTTCCACGTCTTGCGAGAAAAAGCGTTTCAACAATTCATCGGGCGCTTGCGTGACGGGATTGCCAGGCATCGTCGCATGACGCGGATAGCGCACGACGCCGCCTTCGAGATAGCCCAACACTTTTGCCGTGCCGACAATGATCGGTTGCGAGGTGGAAATGCGCGTGAGAATTTGCGCCACTTCGTTGTACGAAAGCGTTGTGTCAAGCAAGCGCGACGAGACCGAAAGTTTCGTCACTTGTGCCAGCACATCCAAAACTTTTTCCGTCGCGGGGTCTTGGACTTGGACGACGATATATTCCAAACGCGGCGGCGCAATTTCGCGATTTGTGACAAACGTAAATTCATCCGTGCGGACTTCGCCGACGACATACCCGATGGTGTTCATTGTGGTTGAGCGCGAGACCTGACAGGTTTTTGCCGCGAGGGCATGAGTTATGCGTAACGCGCTATACATCGCGAACGCACAAGTACGACAAATGCTCGGAAACCTGTCAGGTCTTGGCGGCGGAAAATGAAACAAGCGTTCTAGGCGCGCATTATACCATATCCAAACGAGAGTCGAGTCAAGCAATTCCAATTCGGCGCAGCATCGCGCGGAGACGGTCAAGGGGAATGATGGTATCCTCTGCATTTGTGCCTGCGCGAAAGGGCGCAGCGTTCCATTCCGCGAAATCATAATAATAGTCCAAGCCCATACACGCGCTCAATTCATACATGTACGTTCGCAGACGATTCGTTGGCATAAAATCAATCACACGCGTACCGGGGTTGCAAAAGACAAGGTTGCCTAACGTTGTGGTATGCGGCGCGACCACAACCTGCGCTTGCGCGAACAACGCCGATTGCTCAAATACGGAACGCTGCCCAATCACAATTTTCTCAAAGCCGAGCGGCGCGAGAATTTCCATCACCTCGTCTTCATTTGCCAAACGGCGATATTTTGCATCGGCGCGGCTGAGGAAAAGGCGGCGCGATGGTTTCGGGTTGGGCGTCTCGCGCAGAAAATGGGCGCGCAGCCAATCACAAACCCAGCGGCGGCGATGACCCGTCGTGATGAACGAAGGCATGACCCACAGCGAGTCAACTTGCAACGCGGACGCGAGATCCATCTCGACGATTCGTTCGAGTGGAATTTGCAATACGCTCAACATTTCACGCTGCACTTGAAAGTGCAAACGGTTGGCGAGAAAATTTAGATCGTCGAACGGAATGTCTGCGCGTTCCAACAAAGCCAAGCGGGGCAGCGCATTAAACATCCAATGAAAATAATTAGAGCCCGCATACAATGAGGTCAAAAGGGCGGCGGTGCCGCGCACAGGAATCGTTCGCGCGGGGGATCTAAATTGCAAAAGCGGATGCTCGCTTTTTTCGTGCCACATTCGCGCCGCTGTGCGAAATGAAATGTCGGCAAGTAATACCCTGTCGCTTGTAACTACATCGCCTGCATCTCCATACACCTTCACATCTTGTAACAACGTAGCGAACAAAGGTGGGTTGAACGGAACGCAGAGATGAACGAGAGGATTGTAACCGATTGTCTTGGGTGATGATGGCTCAAATGTGGTCTCGTCGCGAATGGGCAAATACGCGTGGAGGGCGTCGGAATTTTTACCGCACGGCTCTTGCAAATACGCGCGCGTCGAGAGCGCATAGTTTTGCAATGCGGGAAAAAAAGAAGGATTCGGCGCACGCCGCGACATTTGCCAAAGCCAGCGCAGCCAAATCCTCTCTTGCCATGAACGCAACCAATAGTACGCGGGACGCAGCGCGCGCCGCACGCGGTCTGGCAAGTGACGGTACTCCCATTGTCTCATTCATCCCTCATCCTTCATCCTTCATCCCTTCTTCGCGGCAGCCACGCCACCATCTCAATTTTTTTCGCGAACAATAAATGCGGCGCCTCATTCGGCAATTTCAAACCAATCTGTTCGGTCATTGTATTCGTTTCGATCTCACATTCCGCGTGCTGCAATTGCCACGGCGGATGATCAATTTCCGCGCGCAAAACATTTCCGCGCCCATCGGTGGTGTATAAACAATAGCGCGCCGTCAAAAAGTATTCGAGCGAATTTTTTTCCGCGACAAACGGCGCGCTCGTCGGGCGATACTTTACGCGCAACTCCGCAGGCGCGCCGCGTTTATCCGTGCGTGTAGATTTATACTCCACCCCACCTCCCCCCGCGCCCTCCCCCCCTGCGCGTGTGGATTTGTAATCCACGCCATCCACGCCTCTACACTCCATCCGCGCGTTCTGATACAGCAAATGAAACACCGCGCGCGCCACTTCCACCGCGATCGGATTCGCCGCGTCGAGCGAAAAAAAATACACGCCAGGGCGATTGTCCAACGTCACGTAGGTTCGCACATTCAATTCAGGAAAAAACGAAAGCCATGGGACAGCAGGCAAAAATCGCGGACGCACATTTCGCATTTCAAACGGCACAATCCCAATCCACGCATCCCCATCAAACGTATCCAGCGGCAACGCTGTAGGGACTGCTCGCCGCAGCGGTCCATATTCCATGCGCCAGTGTATAAACAACAAATCGTGCCACGACTGGTGCATCACAAACAGTGACGTGGGCGCGGGGTAGGGGCGATAGTCAAAATCGTTCATGGCGCGATGGCGTTAATGTAACGCGCTGCCGAACGCTTCACCAAATTTTTCGCGTCACTCGCCACAACACTGTGCCACCAACCCCCATAAATTTTTTCAAACGCGAAGGGTTCTACCGCGTTCACGATACGCTCAATCGTTTGCGCGTTCAACGGAATCATATTGGGATAACTGTGCATAAAACTCACCCTGCGCCGATCACTCGCCACTTGAATCGTATCGCCCACAAGCAGTACACCGCGTCCCTCCGCGCCTTTTGCCCAGTGCAAAACATCGGAACCTGGAAAATGTCCGCCACAGCGAATCAGGGTGAGTTCGGCGTTGAGCGTTTGCGTTTCCGTTTCCCAAAAAACAAAATTGCCGTCGTGGCGCATCACCCATTCGCGATTGTCCGCGTGCCAATAGATCGGCGCGTCGTTGAACGCGCGGCTCCATTCCACACACGCTGTAACCAAATGCGGATGCGACACCGCAATCCATTTGATTCCACCCAACGCGCGCATCGTCACACTCGTTGTCTCGTCCAACAAAAATGTTGGATCCCACAAAACATTTCCCTCGCTTGTCTGCACGAGCAGCGAACGATGCCCAATCCCAAAACTCGGTTCCGTGCCGATGCCGACGAGATTTTTTTCCACCGTTCCGACGCGATTGTAATGCGCGCGTTTTAACGTTTCAAGCGTTGTCCATTGCTGCCCGTTCGCTCCAACGTATTGCCGATCATCATCGCAAATCGGGCAATTTGACGGCGGCGTTTCGCTCGCGTCGAATTGAATGCCGCAAGTGGCACAAATCCAGTTGGTCATTTTTTCCTGACTCCTTAGGGTTCGCAAAAACATAATCGCCCGACGCTTGACGCGGGGATGATAGCACGCACCGCGCAATTTTTACTGACAGAATCAGAATGGGTGTTGAACCTTAAAACGCGAATCTGTGCGAATCACAACGAATCGCCGCGAAACTACAAGGAACAAAATAAAATTCGTGTAGATTCGCGTTTTGATTCGCGAAGATTCGCGTTTCCCATCCTCTGACTCAACGAGCAACTCAGGAAGTAACAAATTTACGAGTGCTTAGAGCAAGATTACGATTATATGAAACACACCAAGCGCGGCGAACGCGGCTAGAATGAGCCAATCGCCGCGCCGTTTGCCCATCGCGAGTTGCGATGCCGCGCGAATAAAATAAAACAGCGCGATCCAAATTGCAATCAGCGCGCCGTATGTCGAACGCAGCCACACCATCCAAAACAGATCGAGCAAGCCAATCGTAAGAATCGCAAAACTCGCCGCGCTATTCATCACCCACACCAACCCGTAAATGTCGTCGCGCGTCGTATCGTATTTTGTCACAAGGAGTGGAAACGGTTTCAGCGCGTCGCCATTGCGCGAAATCGCGCCGCGAAAATCAAAGAGTAGTGGAAAAAAGAAATGCAGCGCGCCCAAGAGTACCGCAAACGCGCCGCACACATACAACAAGTTTGCCAAGAACGCGAACATGCGAGGATGATTATAGCACTTGTAGTAACGAATTTATTCGTTGGGCAGCACGAATGAAGCTGTCCCGAAGTACAATACCTTCGCCAATCGGAAAATGCGCGCCAAAACCCGTTTTCTCGATTAGATTCTTTGAGCGAACTTGTGCGAGACCCAGAAAACGGGTTTTTGGCGATGGTATGGGAAGGATTGAGGGATTCGTTACTACAAAACTAAAAACACCGAACGATTTTACTCGTTCGGTGTTTCGCTTTCTGCATCGAAATAATTTTCTGTGTTTGCTTCACGCACTTTGTCATCAGGCAAGAACCACGCGAGCCCTGCTGCCATTCCCAATAACAGTACTAAAAGTGTCATTCATTCTCTCCCATAATTATCGCGGAGTCACCAACGTCAATACACGATCCCCTGCCAAGCCATACAATTGTCCGTCACGGAACGCGAGTTTTGCAATCGCATCGGCGGATGATCCCGCGCTCAAAGTTTGCCACGTTTTGCCGCTATCGCGACTCGACATTAGACCAACGGGATAAAATTCAACCTTGCCCGTGCCAATCCATACGCCGCGCGAAACATACAGCACATTCGCGTCGTTCGGATCAATCGCAATCGCAGAAATGGATTCGCGTGCGCCCGCTGTCAACGTGATGCCTGTGTTAAGCGCGTTCCATGTTCCCCCACCGTCAACACTCTTGTAAATGCCCATTCCTTCCACACCCGCGTAAATTTCTTGCACGGTGTTGGGATTCACGGCGAGGGCGGATACTTGGCTCGGTAACGCGTCCGTCAACGTCACAAAAGTTTTGCCGCCATCTTTACTGATCAACAAATCACGTTTTGCGGCAACATACACCAAATTCGCTTCCGACGACGCGGACGCATACGCGCCGACAAATTGTTCATTTACACTCGCATTTTTTGCCAACACCGAACGAATCCGCGCAAGCGAATCCGCCGCGCTGCCGCGCACACTGGCGCTGCGGTCCGTGATTGCCGCTTGTTGCAAATCATTGATCGCGCTCGCCGCTTTGATTTCACCCAACGCCCATGCCGCGTTGCGACGCACGGCGTGGACGGGATCCAAGCGCAAAGAATTTTTCAATGCGTCCGTCGCCTGCGGCGACGCGATATAGCCGAGAAGATCAGCTGCATTACGTCGCTGCGACGCGTTATCGGAATGAAGCGCGACGAGGAGTTGCGGGACTGCCGTTTCTCCCGCGAGTTCGAGATTGTGCTGCGCTTCTTGGCGTTGCGCGGTCAATTTGTCATTTTTCAATTCATTGACCCAGCCCGCCGCGCGCTCTTCTGCCAGACTGCGCGGCGTCGCGGTTGCGTTCACAGCGGCAATCGCCACAAGCGCAATTAACGCGACAATCGCCAACGCGGTCACGATAAAGCGCGTGCTTTTAGTTTTTAAATTTATGAGAGAGCTGAGATTTAGATTTTGCATTTTATTTCCTCGCTGTTGTTCTGTGCGAAATTACAATGAAAAGACGCAGGACGAACCGTTAAAGTTCCGTCCTGCGTCCTTTGTTCTATAAGAAAACGCGCACAAGGCGCTATGCTACATCCCATCAATTCATTGGGAATTCGCTTCAGATTTAGCGAAACTGTATATTCAAGAGGATCAGTACGATCACCACCGCGAGCGCCCCGCCAAGAATCAACATGAGCAATCCCCATATCGCCCACCACGTCCCGCGTTCAAACGAGGGTGTTGCCGTTGCCGCTTGCGGACGCGCATTTTGTTCCAACCGCCCGAGCCGCGCATCCAAATCGCGCATCACGTACATTTGTTGTGTTTGCGCGTTTTGAACCGATTGAATCAACGAGCCGAGCATGAGCATTTCCGACATATTTGGCGCGGCGGGTGTGGGTCCTGGTGGTTGAGCTAATTGCCCATTGCGCGCGGCGGGAACCATTTGTGTTGAAGCAGGCGCAGCGGGCCACGGCGCTGCATCAGTGTCGGTTGCGTAATCGTAATCTTGATAATTCATGTATGCCTCGTATCACAGAGTCGCTGTCATTTCGAGCGGAGCGAGAAATCTCACGCGGCACAACCGAGATTTCTCGCTCCGCTCGAAATGACAATCGTGTATAGCACAATTTAATCACAGTTTGCGCCGCGAGGCGAGAGGGTAGGGATTACGAGTTGGTGACGGATTGAAAAAACTAAAAAAACGTGCCACGCACCTTCAAGGTGCGTGGCACGTTTTTTTAGTTTTTTCACTACTTGGCGGGCAATTCGCTAATGCGTTGATACAAAATACTGCGCCCATCACTGCTCGCCAGAAAATCTACAAAGGAGGTGATGGATTCGTTCGGCGTTTGGGGAACGATGAGAAATACGGTTTGGAGCAATGGATATGTTCCCGCGCGAATGTTGCCGTGCGTCGCCGCGAAATTATCAATGCCCAATACGCGCGTGCGTGAATTTTCATCCCAGATATTCGCGGCGACGTAACCGATGGCGTGCGGATGTTCCGCCACATAAGCGAGCATATCGAGATTCGTCGGCTGTAATAATGCGGTGGGCGTGATCCGCGCGCCTTGCATTATGTGCTCCTCAATCACTGCGCGCATTCCCGAACCCTCCTCCCGCATCAACACCTGAATTTCATCGCGCCCATTCGGTGCTGCAATTCCCATTTGTGACCACAGACTAAATTCACCCGTTAGAATTTTTTTCAAGTCGTCGCGCGAAATATTTTGTAATGGATTGGATGGATGCACAATGACAAACACGCCATCGCGCCCCAGTTCCAATGCCGTCGCGTTCGCGCGTTCCAATTCATCCGCGCGTGGATTGCGCTCAATAAATGCAAAATCGAATTGATGGAAAGAGAGTTGGCGTAATGCGGTTGTCGAGTTGCTTGTAAAAAAATCGAATGTCGTCGTTGGATGCGCGCGGCGATACGCGTTCGCGGTTTCACGCGCAATGTATTGTGTGGAATCCGCGCTGCCAATTTTGAAATGGATTGCGGGGGGGGGAGTGGGGGTGGCGCGGCAGGCGAGGAGAACGAATAGAGAAACGAGAAACGAGAAAACGAGCAGGGGGCGTGAAACGTGAAGCGTCATGCGTGAAACATAACTCGTAGGGGCAGTGCCGTGTGCCTGCCGCATTTGGAATTATTTGGAAAGAGCGCGTGCCTGCCCAAACAGCATCATCCGCGCACCAGCGCAACAAGAATGATGAACGCAGACATTGCCCAGCGATAGTACACGAAAATATCGGTGGAACTGGAGCGAAGATATTGCAGCAAAAATTTTATCGCGAGGAAACCTGTGATTGCCGACGCGATAAAGCCAACGGCATACAGCAATAAATCCCCTGAACCAATGCCTTCCTGATACAAGTCATACACACTTTTCAAACCCGCGCCCGCGATGATCGGCGCGCCAAGCAAAAAGGAAAAACGCGCGGCATCATCGCGTTTTAATCCCAAAAACAATCCTGCCGTAATCGTCGCGCCCGAACGCGAGACGCCAGGGAAAATTGCCAATGCTTGCGCCGCGCCAATGAGGATTGCATCGCGCAAGGTGATTTGATTGAGGTTGCGCGCATGTTTCGCTACACGTTCCGCGAGAAACAAGAACAAACCGAGCAGCGCGATCATAATCGCAATGGCAATCACCGCCCAAGCGGCGAGGGGCGTTTTTGGCGCGTGAAAAATTTCTTCCACTTTGCTTTCCGCGAGCGCGCCAATCAACGCGCCTGGAATTGAACCCAACACAATCAACCACGCCAAACGCCGATCGGGATCGTCGCCAATTTTTCGTTCGACGATGCTGGCAATGCCCGCGCGAATGAGGCGTACCCAATCATTTGCAAAAAACGCGAGAACGGAGAGGAGAGTGCCGATGTGCAAGGCAACGTCAAACCCCAAACTATTGATCAGGTCATTATCCCATCCCAAAAGCCACGGCACGAGAAGCAAATGCGCGGAACTCGAAATGGGAAGAAATTCGGTGAGACCCTGCACGATACCAAGAACGATGGCTTGAAAGAGAAGGGAGAAATCCATGGGTCAGTAATCAGTAAGCAGTTTTCAGTAGGTCAGTAATCAGGGATACGCGATTTGCGATATGCGATATGCGATTTGCGATACGCGATTTGCGATCAGCATAACAGATATTCTTGCAACATTTCCAACGCGGCGTGGGTAGCGCTCGATTTATTTTCCAAACGATTGCCCCTCCACACAAAATGGCGGCACCATTCTGCGTCGGAGGCGGACAACGCGATGTACGTCAGTCCAAGCGGTTTCGTCGCGGTTGCACCGCCGGGGCCCATGATGCCGGTGATGCCGATTGAAACATCCGCGCCAAATTTCAGGCGCGCATTTTTTGCCAATTCACGCGCAATCGGTTCGCTCACAGCGCCGTGCTGTAACAACAAATCATGCGGCACGTTGAGCAATCCCTCTTTGGCTTCATACGCATACGCGACGACACAGCCGAGAAAATATTCGGAACTGCCGGGAACATCGGTAATGTTGGAGGCAATCAATCCGCCGGTACAAGATTCTGCGAGAGCGAGTTTCAGGTGTTTGGCGCGCAAAAGGTCGCCGATGGCGACCGCGAGGGGTTCTGTCATTAATTGGGTGATTGGGAAATCTCCGATTTCCCGGGTGGATTGTTTGTGCGGAACGATCACGAACTGCGATTCATAAATTGCCAGCGATTATAGCGCGGCTTGAATCGGTGAACAAAAAGGGGTGAAACAAAAAAGGTGAGAAAGTTGTAAGGAAACACCGGCGGCAAGTGCGCTTGATGGTAGGAACCAGTCATCGCGCCACCAACTTTGCTCTGGCACAAACGTAAACGTCCACCATTGACTCCACTTACTGCATTTCGACTCGTTGCAGGCTTTTACGCGCCAGTAATAGAGACTGTCGCGTCGCGGCACGAGCGAGAGGTCGTATTCGGACACGGTCAGACCGTTCTTTTTGGCGACAAGCGGACCCTTTTTCGAATCCCGCCTGACACGGAATTTGTATTTGGTCGCGCTCGGGTCATCCTGCCAATCCAGATGCACCTGTTTGCCCACGACGCGTGCGCGTGCCTTCAAACATAAACAGCGACGCGCTGCGGCACTTGTTTGCGCCAAGGTCTACCTTGTAGGCATCTCGACTCGCGACGCGTTCGTCGCACAAAACCACGAAAGGTCTCAAGTCCAATACCAAACCTTAAGTTCTGTAGAGCGCGAAAGACGAGCAATTCACAACAGGTGAACTCCTCGTCTTTTCTTATTCTGTGCGTCTCTAATTCATCAGAAATAGTGTACTCATCCATTGTTTCAGCGGAAAGAGAATCAGCGCATCTTGTCGTCGCGGCATAGGGAACAGGTTGAATGATTCTTTCACCGTGAACTTGATTGGTTTGGTAAACTCGCTGTGCCCGTCCAGATAGATTACCTCGATTCGATAGCGATAGGTTTCGTTCTTTCTGGCGGTCATATCCTTGAACCGATAGCGCGCGCCCGGCGCGTTTGTTGGGTGTTTGGCTAGCCGTATCTGCTTGGTGAGGAGTCTCCATTTGCCTGTGCCGAGTTTGCGATAGACGTTGAATCCTTCGATTTGTGCTTCGCTCGTGGTGCGCCATTTGATGATGACGTGCCCTTGTTTGTTGATGCTCGCGCGCAAGTTCGTGACGTTCAATGCCGTATTTGAGGAGGGCGCGAGGGCAAGCGGACTGAGCGCAGTGAGTTCTACGGTAGCGGTGATGCAGTGATAGGGCGCGTGCGTGGTCGTGTCGAGCGTGCCGCCGAGGTCGTCCCAACTCGTGCCGTTGTAATGAAACACATGGAGTGTGTTTTCCGCTTGGCCCGTCAAAATGCTTGGGTCATAGCACTGCGTCACAATGACCGAGAAAGAGGAATGGGATGCCGACGCGTCCCATTGGAGCGGCAAGGCGTTTGGCGGCGGAGCGGGAACCGTGCCTGCTTGCGGCGTAAAGTCAACCGTGATTTCGAGCGGCGCGCCGTTAATGACTTGGAAGATGATGAGCGTGGGTCCGAGCGGATTGGAGGCACCATTGCTCGTGTAATTAATGGTCTGGCTGATAGGCGTAGAACAATCTAGCCCGCCATCGGTAATGGTCCAGTTATCGGAACTGAGCATGTTGGCGCGCGCGGCAGCGCCATTACAGTATTTGTTGCTGCCACCTCCGCCAAAGGTGACGTTGGGCTTGAGTGTTTGCGCGTTCCAGCCGATGAGCAGCGCGTCATAGTTAGAGATGGAAAGCGTGGCATTGGTGAACATATTTGCGGCATTGGTCAGCGCAGTGACATTCCAACTGCCGAGGTTTTGGTTGAACGAGATCGCGCTATTGAACATCGAACTCATATTCGTGACCTTGGCGGTGTTCCAAGTGCTAATGCTCTGGTTAAAGGCACCGGCGTTAGCGAACATCGAACTCATATCCGTGACGTTCGCGGTGTTCCACGCGCCGATGTTCTGGTTGAACGCGCTCGCGCCATTGAACATAAAGGTCATATTCGTGACCTTGGCGCTGTTCCACCCGCTGATGTTCCCGTTGAACGCGCTCGCGCGATTGAACATCGAACTCATATCCGTGACGTTCGCGGTGTTCCACGCGCCGATGTTCTGGTTGAACGCGCTTGCTTCACGGAACATCAAACTCATATTCGTGACGTTCGCGGTGTTCCAAGTGTTGATGTCTTGGTTGAACGCTTTCGCGCCATAGAACATCGCAAGCATATTCGTGACGTTCGCGGTGTTCCACCCGCTGATGTTCCCGTTGAACGCTTTCGCGCCGGTGAACATGAAGCTCATATTCGTGACGTTCGTGGTGTTCCAGTTGCTGATGTCCCCGTTGAACAGCGTAGCGTTCCTGAACATCAAACTCATATTCGTGACCTTGGCGGTGTTCCACGCACCGATGTTCTGGTTGAACGCGCTCGCGCTATTGAACATCGAACTCATATTCGTGACGTTCGCGGTGTTCCAAGTGCTGAGGTCTTGGTTGAACGCGCTCGCGCCATTGAACATCGAACCCAAATTCGTAACGTTCGCGGTGTTCCACCCGCTGATGTTCCCGTTGAACGCGCTTGCGCCACGGAACATCCCACTCATATCCTCAACACTCGCGGTGTTCCACCCGCTGATGTTCCCGTTGAACGCGCTTGCGCCGCGGAACATTTCATCCATATCGGTCACGCCCGATAGATTGGGCGCATCGGTGGCATTCAGCGTGAGATTGCTGCAACCAGCAAAGGCGTTATTCACTCACGTTACGCAGAGCGAACCCGAAGTGACAGAATTGACGGTTCAGATTATGTGGCGAGACGGACGGGGTTGAGGGTGCCCAATGTGGCATACGCGACTTGCAAGGC
>Ga0247727_10005377_pt1 | contig 26075 bp, 23 predicted proteins | sample WisWelCaveWW1625_FD_202498 | JGI IMG/M metagenome (GOLD analysis project Ga0247727, IMG submission 202498) | Biofilm microbial communities from Wishing Well Cave, Virginia, United States - WW16-25 | ecosystem: Environmental > Aquatic > Deep subsurface > Groundwater > Cave microbial mat | place...
CGTCCTGCCCCCAGGAAGACCGGCAAGCGAGTAAGATGAAAGGCGAAAAAGGAGAAGAAGAAGAAAAGACAGGGTGGATCAGTTTCGGGGCGCCCAAGTGGATCAGTTTCAGAGCGGCGGGATTAGCTGGCGCTCGCTGAGGGGCAAGCTCGCTGCGCTCGCTGAGGGGCAAGCTCGCTGCGCTCGCTGAGGGGCAAGCTCGCTGGCGTCTCGCTGTGGGGCAAGCTCGCTGCGCTCGCTGAGGGCCAAGCTCGCTGCGCTCGCTACCGGTTGGGGCGCGCTCGGGCGGTGAGGGCCTGGCGAAGGCGGGCGAGCATCCGTCCGATCCGGAAAGCTTCGGCGTGGAGGGGGCGCCAGGCGTCTTGGGTGAGATAGTCGAGATCGCGCGCCAGGAGGAGCTCGTAGTCGAGCTCGGCGAGGGAGGCCTCGGCCGTGTTCATGAAGCGCGCGGCGTCGGCGGCGCTCGAACGTTTCGAGCCTTCGGCGATGTTCGCGGGAACTGATACTGCCGCCCTTCGTGACTGGGAGACCAGTCCGAACCGCTCGTCGACGGGAAAGGATCGGGTCAGCTCGTAGACCCGCAAGACCAGCTTGTGGCTCCTCTTCCAGACCTCCATCTCCGAGAAATGCTTCATGAGCCCGTTATCGGCCAATCGAGTAGAACGTTGCTTCCCTCAGCGAGCGCAGCGAGCTTTTCCCTCAGCGAGCGCAGCGAGCTTTTCCCTCAGCGAGCGCCAGCGAGCTTGGCCCTCAGCGAGCGTCAGCGAGCTTGGCCCTCAGCGAGCGCAGCGAGCTTGGCCCTCAGCGAGCGCAGCGAGCTTGGCCCTCAGCGAGCGTCAGCGAGCTTCTCCCTCGGCGAGCGAAGCGAGCCTTGACGGCCCCATGCACGGCGCATACCATCCGTCGCGTTTTGGGGCCCATAGCTCAACTGGTCAGAGCCCCCGGCTCATAACCGGGAAGTTCCTGGTTCGAAGCCAGGTGGGCCCACGGGTCCAGCGTCGATGAAACAGGGGGATTGAGAGGAAAGAGGACCTTGCTCGATCAACTCCGAGCGCTGGATGAACTTCAGAAAGTCGATGCGCTGGTTCGAGACATCGAACTCGAACTGGCCGAGATACCCCGGAAGGTGAAGGAGCTGCGCGGCGACGTCGATCGTGTCCGCGAATTGCTCGACCGGGAGCGGGCCGAGCTCGCGGGCGCGGAGAAGATGCGCCGCGACGCAGAGCACGAGGTCCATGTCCACCAGGAGATGCTCGCCAAGGCCCGGCAGAAGGCGAGCGCCGTGACGAAGACGCGCGAGCACGACGCCGCGATGCGGGAGATCGAGGCGATGCGCAAGGCCGTCGGCGACCGGCAGGAAGACGCGCTCAAGCTCATGGGCGCGATCGAGCAGTTCAAGGCGTCGATCGGTCAGCACGAGGAGGAGTTCGGGAAGATCCAGAAGGTCCTCGACGGCGAGGAAGCGCAGGCGCGCGCCCGGATGGCCGAGCTGCAGGTGAAGAAGTCCGCGCACGACGACGCCCGGAGCGGCGCGGTCAAGAAGCTCCGGCCCGACGTCTTTCGGAAGTACGAGACGATCCGGCAGCGGCGCGGCGTCGCGATCTCCGAGGTGATCGCCGGTCAATGCACCGGATGCCACATGCAGCTCTCTCCGCAGCAGTACAACATCATCTTGCGGATCGAGACGCTGGAGATCTGCCCGAACTGCAACAGGATCCTCTTCTACCGCGGAGAGAAGAGGGAGCCGACAGGGGCGGTCTCGACGCGAGCCGTTCGGTAGGGCTCGCTGGCGCTCGCCGAGAAGCTCGGCCCTTTGGGCCTCGCTGAGGGAGAAGCTCGCTGACGCTCGCTGAGGGACAAGCTCGCTCCGCTCGCTGAGGGAGAAGCTCGCTGACGCTCGCTGAGGGACAAGCTCGCTGACGCTCGCTGAAGTGCGGGCCCAACCGAGGGTGATTCTCTCCGCGAGGCCGAAGGCCGAGCTCTCCCTCAGCGAGCCGTAGGCGAGCTTGTCCCTCAGCGAGCCGTAGGCGAGCTTGTCCCTCAGCGAGCCGCAGGCGAGCTTCTCCCTCGGCGAGCGAAGCGAGCCCCAGAAAGCAAGAAGCCCGACGCGTTTCCGCATCGGGCCTCCCGGTCGAAGCGTTCCGTAAGCCGGATTCTGTTCCGGCCGTCCGTCGCCTTCGGGCCGGTGGCGTTCATTCCTCTGGGGCGGCCGTCTCCGACCGCCTCGGTGCGACCGTACCCGGGAGCGCCAGGCGGGCCGCCCGTCCACCTTTCGGTGGGTGCTCCCCTATTCGGTCTTGCTCCAGGTGGGGTTTGCCGTGCCGTCCCCGTTGCCGGAGACGCGGTGAGCTCTTACCTCACCTTTTCACCCTTGCCTGCGAGGTCTCCCTCGCCGGCGGTCTTCCTCTCTGTGGCACTCTCCTCGGGGTTGCCCCCACCGGGTGTTACCCGGCACCTCGCCCTGCGGAGTCCGGACTTTCCTCGACCGGGCGTTGCGCTGCCCGACCGCGATCGCCTGTTCCGCTTCGACGGGCGCGAGTATAACTCAGCGCGGGTCGTCGGGCCGCTGCTCGAGCCTGTCGAGCCTCGACTCGATCGATCCGATCCGGGAGGCCCACTCGGTCCGGTCCCGGGTCGTAGCCTCCACGAGGCGGTCGAGGCGCTCGATGATGCGCTTCTGGCCGACGACGAGGGCGTTCTGACCTTCGATGAGGGCGTTCAGCCCGTCGACCAGAAGCCCGAGCAGCTTGGAGTGGACGCCGAGCGTGGTCTCGATCTTCCCGAGCCGGCGGTTCGTCTCGCCTTGCCCGACCTCGAGCTTGCGTAGCCGTCGCTCCACCCCGTTGCGCTTGCCGCCCTTGAGCACCGTCGGAAAACCTAGCACCTTGCTCATGGTCTCACCAGGATCCCCAGGGCCTCTGTCACACTCCGCACCGGCCTCAGCGTCGCGCCGGGGATCTGCGTGCGCGTACTGGCCGGTACCACGACCGTCCGGATTCCCGTCCGGATCGCCGCCGCGATGCGCAGGTCCGCCCGTGCGACGCTGCGGACCTCGCCGGAGAGGCCTACTTCGCCGAAGACCGCGACCCCCTCGGGGACCGGCCGGCCTCGCGCGGAGGACGCCACGGCCACGCACACGGCGAGGTCGGCGGCGGTCTCCTCGATCCGCAGTCCCCCGGCGACGTTCACGAAGACGTCCTTCGCCAGTACGTTCTCGCCGGCCGCGCGGCCGAGCACGGCCAGCAGCATCGGGACGCGCGCGGGGTCGAGCCCCGTGACGGCTCGCCGCGGAGGACCGCCCGTGCACTCGGCCACCAGGGCCTGCACCTCGCAGAGCAGCGGCCGCGACCCGTCGGCCGTCACGGCCACGACCGAGCCAACGGCGCCACGCGGGCGCTCCGCGAGGAGGAGCTTCGACGGGTCCGGAACCTCGACGAGCCCCTCGCCCCGCATCTCGAACACGCCGAACTCCGAGGCGGATCCGAACCGGTTCTTGATCGCCCGAAGGGTCCGGAATGCACCCGTTCGCTCTCCTTCGAAATGGACGACGACGTCCACCATGTGCTCGAGGATCCGCGGCCCGGCGATCCCGCCGTCCTTCGTGACGTGCCCGACGAGGAAGAGCGGCACACCGGTCCGCTTCGCGACCTCCACGAGCCGGCCCGTCGCCTCCCTCACCTGCGAGACAGACCCGGGCGCCGCTCCGACGTCGTCCGCCGTCAACGTCTGCACCGAGTCCACGACGACGGCCGCCGGCGTTCGGGACTCGATCAGCGCGGTCACCGCGTCGGTGGACGTCTCCGCGACGACGTCGACTGCGCCCTGCGCCGTCCCGATGCGGCGCGCTCGAAGCCCAACCTGCGCGACCGATTCCTCGCCGGCGACGTAGAGGCACCGGCGCCCCGCTTTCGCGATCCCCGCGACCAGTTGCAGGAGCAGCGTCGACTTGCCCACCCCCGGGTCGCCGGCGACGAGGACGACCGAGCCGGGCACGAGACCGCCGCCCAGCACGCGGTCGACCTCCGCGATCCCTGTGGCGAGCCTGTGGACGTCGTGCCCGCAGGCCTCCGAGAGCGGGACCGGGCAGGGGGCAGGGCGGCGCGTCCGCGTGCCAGGCGCGGGCCTCGGCTGCTCGCCCATGGAGTCCCACTCCCCGCAGCTCGTGCACCTCCCGACCCATTTGGGCGACGTGGCCGAGCAGGATCGGCACACGTAGGCATCGGCCCTGGCCATGCCCCCGTTATCGGTCGGAACCCCGGATCGGTTGCTAGTAGACGACGCCCAGGATGGCGCGGACCGTCTGCGCGTTCGGCAGGTCCGCGATCTCGCCGCGGGCCTCCTCGTTGTCCTGGTTGTACATGCCGGCCAGGGGGATCATCAGGCCGTACTGCAGGCCGGCGACGAAGCCGTCCTCGCGCGTCGTCCCGTCCTCCGAGCGGTAGTAGAAGGACACGTCGAACTCGAGGGCGAGGTCGGAGTGGTTTCCGCGGGTCTGGACGAAGTCGGTCGCGCGGCTCCACAGGATGTCGAGGCGTCCGCCGAAGAGCTGGCCGAAGGGGTTGTTGATGAAGTCGTAGGAGATGCTCGGCTTGAAGTAGTAGGCGCTCGTGAAGGCACCCACGAGGTTGCGCCAGAAGATGAGGTCGACGTAGTAGTCGCGATCGAAGCGGAACGCCGACACCGTGCTGTCGTTCGTCTGCGTGAGCAGGCCGTCGTTCGGCGAGAGGCCCTCGATGTCCTGATCGCCGGATGCGTACCCGGTCTCGAAGGCGAGCATGAGCTTGTCGGCGAGCAGACGGTACTCGAGCTGGAAGGCGCCGCCGAGCTGGGAGATCTCGTAGTCGTCCTGCTGCAGCTCGGTGCGGCTCGTGTTCGCGATGGTCCCCGTGATCCACACGGTCTCGAGCTCCAGCCGGAGCTTTCGATAGTCGAAACGGACCCACAGGTCGGGGATGAAAGCCTCCGCGCTTCGCCGGACCACGTAGTCGGTCACGGTGTCGAACCCGGTGTCCAGGTTGTGGAGCTCCGAGGTCAGGATCTGCTCGCGGTAGACGAGGTACGCGCCGCCCTGCAGCGTCGGGAGGCCGAGCTGCATCCTGTTCTCGAAGTCCTCCTCGTCGAGCTTGCGAGCGAGGACGAGGATGTACTGGTTCACGTCGTCGAGCTGTCCGGCGTCGTGAGGCTGGCCCTGGTACTGCACGGGGTCGTTGACGATCATTCCCTCGGAGGCGAAGTCCCAGATCGGAACGACCGTCACGCCCGCGATCCGCGTCGCGAAGAGGATACGGTCCGCGACGTCCCCGTAGTTCGAGTCGATGTCGTTGCCGCCGTTGGCGAGCACGCCCAGGCCCCACTGCGAGCCCATACGGCCGAAGCGCAGGACGCCGAGGCTCGTGCGAACCTGCGCCCAGGCGTGCTTCACCGCGACGCTGTCGGTGTACGAGTTGCGCTCGTCGGGCGGAACCTGCGTCGACGTGAACGCCTCGATCGGGACCCAGGGGTTGCGGCCGCCGGCGCCGGTCGCGTACCCGTCGGGAGTCGAGCCCAGGACGAGGTTGTCGAGCACGTCGATCCGGGAATTGACCTGCACCTCGTCCGAGACGTTGATCTGCGGCTCGAACCGCAGACGAAGGTTGCCGCCCGCGAGGCTCGACCGGTTGTTGTTGCCCACCGGGCCCACCCGATCCCGGCAGTCCGCGTCGTCGTAGCAGATCGACTCGATCGGCCGATGGTACGGGGCGCTCGCGTCGGTGCGGCCGAGGTGGAAGTCCTGGAACAGCTCGAAGCGCGTCCGGAAGTAGCCGTGAAGCGCGAAGAGCGGGAGGGTCTTCGTGGCGAAGTCGCCCTCGTCGACCTCCTCTTCCTGCTCGGCCGCCTGCTCCGGCTGCGCCGGCTCCTCGACGGACAGGAGCCGCTCGCGCGCCTCCTCGGGGCCGAGCTCCGGCTCTTCTTCGCCCTCGCCCTGGAGCAGCGGCGCCTGCAGCCGGGGCGTCAACTCAGCTTCGGGCTGGGCCTCCGCTTCGGCGGGCGGCGGCGGCTCGCCCTCGGGCTCCGCCGGCTGTCCGATTGCCGCCGTGGGAACCGCCAGCGCAACGGCGAGAACCCGAACGAGGACGCGGACCTGCATGGGCGAACCGCGTGTAGCACGCGCCCGCGAGCGCTGTCCACCGGGTTGCGTCAAGAGGAGCGCTTCTCCTCCAGTTCGATCAGCACGCCGCGCGCGCCTTTCGGGTGCAGGAAGGCGACGAGGTGGCCGCCGGCGCCGACGCGCGGCTCCCTGTCGACGAGGGGGACGCCGAGGGCCTCGAGGCGGCGCAGCTCGGCGCGGATGTCGGCGACCTGCAGGCAGACGTGGTGGAGGCCCTCGCCGCGTTTCTCGAGGAAGCGGCCGACGGGCGAGTCCGCCTTCGTCGGGCGGAGCAGCTCGATCTCGGGCTCGCCTGCGTGGATGAAGGCGACCTCGACGCCCTGGTCTCCCACGACCTCACGCGTTCCGACCGGCATGCCCAGGACGTCGCGGTAGAACGCGACGGCGGCGTCGAGGTCGCGCACGGCGATGCCGAGGTGGGCGATCCGGGGAGTCTTGGTCGTCATGGCTGGACAGACTAGCATCGGCGGCCGGGAGGCTTTCCATGCGGGCAGCGACGTTCACGGTCGTCCTTCTTCTGGGATGCGGCGGGGGAGGGGGAGGCGACGGGGATGCCGACGTCGACGCGGACACGGACGCCGACACGGACGCGGACACCGACTGCGCGACGGACGTAGACATGACCGGTGTGTGGGGCGTGCGCGCGCACCTCGGCGTCACGGTGACGGAGCGCGACGCCTCGATCGTCCACCTCTGCCCGAGCCCGCAGCAGGCGACGGCGACGCTGTTCCTCCGGCTCGAGGTAACCGAGCAGAACGGCAACGACATCGTCCAGACTCTCAACGTCTGCGACGTGCGTTTCCCGACGGTGTCCGGCCGCGCGACGGACTGCGACGGGGGAGGCGACGACATCCCCGTCGAGATCGCACTGGGCGAGGGCCTGGCGGCGCTGATTCCGACGATCGACGTCCCCGGCACGGGGACGCTCTCGGAGGATGCGAACGGGTGCCTGGAGTACGAGCCTTCCCGTGCCGTCGTGACGCTGGGGACGACGTTCGACGACGCGGACACGCCGCTGCCGATGTGGCGCGACGGGTGCGACACGACGCCGGCGGACTGCGTGGACGACTTCGACCTTCTCGAGGACGACGACGAAGACGGCGAGCTCGGCGTCACGCTCACCGCGACCTCCGACCTGCTCGAGGGCGACGCGTACGTCGCGTTCCGCACCGCGCCCGCGATGCATGGCCGCCTTCTCGACGCCGACACGATGGCCGGCGGAGTCGATCCCATCATCGAGTACTCGATCGTCGACAGCGACGTCAGCCTCTCGGGCCTGCCGCTCGAGACGCATCTGGTCATCCAGAGCCTCCCCCTCATCGAGCCGAACGCAGCACAGAGCGACTTCGTGGCGCTTCGCACGAGCTTGCTCGAAGGGGAGGACTGCGCCGCGATCGTGGCGAGCGAGAACGCGTTCGATATCTAGGCTCGGCCCTTCGGGCCTCGCGAGGGGAAAGCTCGGCCCTTCGGGCCTCGCTGAGGGAGCACTCGCTGACGCTCGTGAGGGAACGCTCGCTGCGCTCGCGCACGACATCAGCGAGCGCAGCGAGCTTCTCCCTCAGCGAGCGTCAGCGAGCTTTCTCCCTCAAGCGAGCGTCAGCGAGCTTTTCCCCTCAGCGAGCGCAGCGAGCTTTTCCCTCAGCGAGGCCCGTAGGGCCGAGCTCCCTTGCAGTCTCGATCGCCTCGTGCATGATCCCGCCCCCGTGGCTCGCGTTTCCTGGGACCAGTACTTCATGAACGTCGCGCGCGAGGTGTCGACGCGATCGACCTGCGATCGGAAACACGTCGGGGCGGTGGTGGTCCGCAGCCGGACGATCCTCTCGACGGGCTACAACGGGTCGATCCGCGGCATGCCGCACTGCGACGACGTCGGCCACATGATGGAGGACGGGCACTGCGTGGGGACGATCCACGCGGAAGCGAACGCGATCCTGCAGGCGGCGAAGAACGGGACGACGATCGACGGTGGGAGCATCTACACGACGGCGAGCCCCTGCTGGAACTGCTTCAAGCTCGTCGCGAACGCGGGACTGCAACGGATCTGCTACGGGGAGTTCTACCGCGACGACCGGATCTTCGAGGTCGCGGAGAAGATCGGGATCGAGCTCGTCAAGCTGGAGGTCGTGGGATAGACATGGGCGACTCCGATCTGAAGGTTCGCGTCTCCGAGATCTCGCCGGTCCTCATCGAGCTCGAGGTGACGATCCCGTGGTCGGACATCGGGGGGCGCATGGACCGTACCTACGCGCGGCTCGGACGCGACGCGCAGGTTCGGGGGTTTCGCAAGGGCAAGGCACCGAGGTCGGTCCTGGAGCGGACCTTCGGCGCGGCGGTGACCAAGGAAGTCCTCGCCGAGGTCGTCGAGGAACGGCTCGGCGCGGCGATCCAGCGCTGTGGCAGGCGGGCCGTCTCGACCCGGTCGGTCCAGCCGGGCGCCGTCGAGAACGGCCAGCCGCTGCGGTTCACCGCGAAGGTGGAGGTGCTTCCGACGATCGGGGACATCGTCCGGGAGGGCCTCGTGGCCGAGCGCCCGCGCACGGACGTCGCGGAAGCGGACGTCGATCGGGAGATCGACCGCCTGCGCGAGGAGCATGCCGAGCTCGCGCCGATCGAACCGCCCCGCGGTGCGCGCAAGGGCGACGTCGTCCTCGTCGACTACCAGGCGACGATGGCGGGCGCGAAGGAGCCGGCTTCGAAGGCCGAGGGACGGCAGATCGAGCTCGGGAAGGGCGATCTGCTTCCGGGCTTCGAGGAGGCGCTGCTCGGCGCGACCGAGGGCGAGCGCAAGGAGGCCCCGATCACCTTCCCCGAGGACCACGCGCGGCCGGACATGCGGGGCAAGACGGCGACATTCTCCATCCACGTGCGCGAGGTGCGGGAGAAGGTCCTGCCGGACCCGGACGACGAGTTCGCCCGCGACCTCGGCGAGCACGAGACGATGGCCGCCCTGCGAGAGGCGCTCGCCGGCAAGATGGCGAAGGCGAGGGGCGAGTCGGCGGCGCGGGCGGTCGAGCGCTCCGTCGTGGAGGACCTCGCGAAGAAGAACCCCATCCCGCTGCCCGGTGCGCTCGTCGAGGCGCAGCTCGAGGGAATGGAGCAGGAGATCCTGCGGCTCGTCTCGCCCGGCACGGCGCCCGATCCGAGAGTCCGCCTGTCCGACGAGATCCGGACGCAGCTGCGCGGGCAGGCCGAGACCCGCGTCCGGGGGAGCCTGCTCGTCGCCGAGATCGCGACTCGCGACGAGGTCGTCGTGACGGACGAGGAGGTCGACGCCCATCTCGGAGGCATCGCGGCGTCCACGGGGCGCAGTCCCGCGAAGGTCAAGGCGGAGTACGTCAAGGGCGATCGGATGGAGGCCCTGCGGGCGCACCTGATGGAGAAGAAGGTCGTCGCCGGTCTCCTGACGAAGGCGGAGATCCGCGAGGTCGAACAGGAGACGGGCCACGAGCACGACCACGAGCACGAGCACGAGCACGACCACGGGCACGACCACGACCACGACCACGAAGGCGGCCACGGCCACGGCCACGGCTAGGTGTCTTGCCTCTTCCGGATCGTGACGGATGAGCCGAGATTTCGGCCAGGTGGCGGACGGGCGAAACAACAGGACACCGGGGACAGGCAACGGGCAACGGGCAACGGGCAAAGGGCGTCCGGTTGCACCCCTGCACCCCGGTTGCCGGTTGCCTGTTGCCTGTTGCCTGTTGCCGGTCCCGGGTGTCCTGTTTTCGTCTGGAAGGCCTCGCTGCGCCGCAGCCGCGCAAACTGCCAGCGGCCGCAGCGCCTTGACCATGGGTCATCGGGGCCTACAATGGCCTTCGCATGACGCAAGCCAGCCGCGACCCGGCGTCCTTCTACATCCCCTTCCCTCAAGTCGTCGAGCAGACCCACCGCGGCGAGCGAAGCTGGGACATCTTTTCCAGACTGCTGAAGGACCGCATCGTCTTCCTGGGAACGCCCGTCAACGACGACGTGGCGAACGTGATCATCGCTCAACTTCTGTTCCTGGAGAGCGAAGATCCCGACAAGGAGATCATGCTGTACGTCAACTCGCCGGGGGGGTCCGTCACCTCCGGCCTGGCGATCTACGACACCATGCAATACGTACGCTGCCCCGTTTCGACGATCTGCCTGGGGCAGGCGGCCTCCATGGGGGCGGTGCTCCTCGCGGCGGGCGCCAAGGGGCGCCGGTTCGCCCTGCCCAACAGCCGGGTGCTCATCCACCAGCCCCTCGGCGGGGTCCACGGCCAGGCGTCGGACATCGAGATCCACGCCCGCGAGATCCTGCTGCTTCGCGAGCGCCTCAACGAGATGCTCGTCAAGCACACCGGGCAGACGATGGAGCGCATCAAGCACGACACGGAGCGCGACTTCTTCATGGGCAGCTCCGAGGCAAAAGAGTACGGGATCATCGACGAGGTGATCGTCCAGAGGCGGCCGGCCCCGACCGCGGTCAAATGATCCTGGATTTCGCGTGTCCCCGAGTACGCCGAGGCCTCTGCGTCACGAGGCGGCGGCAGGTACGGGTGCGTACCGAGCGAGGCATAGCAGAGCTATGCCGCAGCGAGGCGCACCCGAGGGGTGCGCGCGCGAAGCGGGCGCGCACCCCGGTAGATGCCGCCGGATCGTGGCGCAGAGGCCCGCCGGAGCGAGCGGGACACGCGAAGTCCAGGATGAGCTGCGCAGCCTTTTTGCCGGGCCCGGGCCCGGGGGTATAATTCGAGGCAGGGCGCATGGACCGGCGGCGCGATGATGGGCACCCGAACCTCTCCTGCTCTTTCTGCGGAAAGAGCCAGAAGGAGGTCAAGAAGCTCATTGCGGGCCCGACCGTGTACATCTGCGACGAGTGCATCGGCCTGTGCAACGACATCATCGCCGAGGAGATCCAGAAGGAGGAGCAGTTCCAGGGCGGATCGCAGATCCCCAAGCCCTCCGAGATCAAGACCGTCCTCGACGAGTACGTGATCGGGCAGGAGCGCGCGAAGAAGATCCTCGCGGTCGCCGTACACAACCACTACAAGCGGATCGACTCGCGCGGCAGCGCGGACGAGGTCGAGCTGCAGAAGTCGAACATCCTGCTGCTCGGGCCGACCGGCTGTGGCAAGACCCTGATGGCGCAGACCCTCGCGCGCATCTTGAACGTTCCCTTCGCCATCGCGGACGCGACGACGCTGACCGAAGCCGGGTACGTCGGCGAGGACGTCGAGAACATCATCGTCCAGCTCCTGCAGAACGCCGACCACGACGTGGAGAGGGCGCAGCGCGGCATCGTCTACATCGACGAGATCGACAAGATCAGCCGCAAGTCGGACAACCCGTCGATCACGCGCGACGTCTCCGGCGAGGGCGTCCAGCAAGCGCTCCTCAAGATCATCGAGGGCACGATCGCGAACGTGCCGCCGAAGGGCGGCCGCAAGCACCCGCAGCAGGACTTCCTGCAGATCGACACGACCAACATCCTCTTCATCTGCGGCGGCGCCTTCGTGGGACTCGAGGACATCATCGAGCGTCGGGTCGGCCAGAAGACGATGGGCTTCGGGGCGGACCTCAAGAGCCGGCACGACAAGCGCATCGGGGAGACGCTCGCGGAAGTGCAGCCCGAGGACCTGCTCAAGTACGGCCTCATCCCGGAGTTCGTCGGACGCCTTCCGGTCATCGCGACGTTGCACGAGCTCGACGAGGAGGCGCTCATCGACATCCTCCTCAAGCCGAAGAACGCGCTGACCAAGCAGTACCAGAAGCTCTTCGAGCTCGACGGCGTGAAGCTCAAGTTCGCCAAGCAGGCCCTGGCCGCGATCGCGAAGCAGGCGCTGGAACGAAAGAGCGGGGCACGCGGCTTGCGCGCCATCCTCGAGAACGCCATGCTGGACACGATGTACGAGATCCCGTCACGATCGGGGATCAAGGAAGTCGTGATCAACGAGGAAGTCATCACCCGGCGGGAGAACCCGCTGATCGTCTACACGAAGGAAAAGGAGACGGCCGAGCTGGCGTAGTCGCCTCGCTCGCCCGCCGGAGGAATAGTGGCCTTCTTCAAGAACGACGGTCCACCGGGCGCGCCGGGCGGGCTGCGGGTCGTCCCGCTGCTGCCGCTGCGCGACATCATCGTCTTCCCGCACATGGTCGTCCCGCTCTTCGTGGGGAGGGAGAAGTCGATCAACGCGCTCGAAGAGGCGATGGCGCAAGAGAAGGACATCCTGCTCGCCGCACAGAAGAAGGCGAAGACTCACGATCCGGCTCCCGAGGACATCTTCACGGTCGGGACCGTCGGGACGATCATCCAGCTGCTGCGCCTGCCGGACGGGACGGTCAAGGTGCTGGTCGAGGGCAAGAGGCGCGCGCGGATCGCGCGGTTCCTGCCGGGCGACGAGTTCTTCCGCTGCGAGATCGAGGAGATCGAGGAGCTGTGCGAGTCGACGATCGAGGTCGAGGCGCTCATGCGCAGCGTCCAGTCGACCTTCGAGATGTACGTCAAGCTCAACAAGCGCATCCCGCCCGAGATGCTCGTCACGGTCCAGAACATCGACGACCCTGCGCGACTCGCGGACACGATCGTCGTCCACCTCTCGTCGATCAAGCTCAACGACCGTCAGGCGATCCTCGAGATGGACAACCCGGCCAAGAGGCTGGAGCGGCTCTACGAGCTGATGCAGGCGGAGATCGAGATCCTGCAGGTCGAGAAGAAGATCCGCTCGCGCGTCAAGAAGCAGATGGAGAAGACGCAGAAGGAGTACTACCTCAACGAACAGATGCAGGCGATCCAGAAGGAGCTCGGCGAGCGCGACGAGTTCAAGAACGAGATCCAGGAACTCGAGGAGAAGATCAAGAACAAGCGGATGTCGAAGGAAGCCACGACGAAGGTCCGCAAGGAGCTCAAGAAGCTCAAGATGATGTCGCCGATGTCCGCGGAGGCGACCGTCGTCCGCAACTACATCGACTGGATCCTGTCGTTGCCCTGGTACGAGAAGACGCCGGAGCGCTACGACCTGACCGAGGCCGAGAAGATCCTCGAAGAGGACCACTACGGCCTCAAGAAGGTGAAGGAGCGGATCCTCGAGTACCTGGCCGTGCAGGCGCTGGTCAAGAAGCTCAAGGGCCCGATCCTTTGCTTCGTCGGGCCGCCCGGAGTCGGAAAGACCTCGCTCGCGAAGTCGATCGCGCGCGCGACCGGACGCAAGTTCGTGCGGCTGTCGCTCGGAGGCGTGCGCGACGAGGCGGAGATCCGCGGCCACCGACGGACGTACATCGGCGCATTGCCTGGACGGATCATCCAGTCGCTCAAGAAGGTCGGCGCGTCGAACCCGGTGTTCCTGCTCGACGAGGTCGACAAGATGTCCGTCGATTTCCGGGGCGATCCGGCGGCGGCGCTCCTCGAGGTGCTCGACCCCGAGCAGAACCACTCGTTCAACGACCATTACCTCGACCTCGACTACGACCTGTCGGACGTGATGTTCATCACGACCGCGAACACGCTCGGCGGGATCCCGCTGCCGCTGCAGGATCGGATGGAGATCATCCACCTGGCCGGCTACACGGAGTTCGAGAAGCTCAACATCGCGGTGCGTTACCTCGTCCCGCGGCAGAAGAAGGAGTGCGGCCTCGAGGCCGCGGACGTCGAGATCACGGAGAACGCGATCCGGACGATCATCCACCTGTACACGAAGGAGGCCGGCGTCCGTAGCCTCGAGCGCGAGGTCTCGTCCATCTGGCGAAAGATGGCGCGACGGATCGTCAAGGACGGAGCGCCGACCGAGAAAGAGCGGATCGTCTCGAAGCTGATCCCCAAGTACCTGGGCATCCCGAAGTACCGGTTCGGTCGCAAGGAGGAGCACGACGAGATCGGGATGGCGAACGGGCTCGCCGTCACGATGTTCGGCGGAGACCTCCTGACGTGCGAGGTGACCGTCGTCCCCGGCAAGGGGAAGATGCTCATCACCGGCAAGCTCGGGGACGTGATGCAGGAGTCCGCGCAGGCGGCGATGAGCTACGTGCGAAGCCGCGCGGAGGCGTTCGGGCTCGGGCCGGACTTCTACCAGAAGATCGATCTGCACGTGCATTTCCCCGAGGGCGCCATCCCGAAGGACGGGCCGTCTGCGGGAATCACGATGGCGACGGCGATCGTCTCGGCGCTGCTCAAGGCGCCCGTGAGGAAGGACCTCGCGATGACGGGCGAGATCACCCTTCGCGGCCGGGTCCTTCCGATCGGCGGGCTCAAGGAGAAGCTCCTCGCCGCGCACCGCTCGGGCATCACGACGGTCGTGTGCCCGAAGGAGAACCGCAAGGACCTGCGCGAGATCCCCAAGCGCGTCCTCAAGGCCACTCGCCTGATCCTGGTCGACCACATCGATGAGGTGCTGCGCGAGGCGCTCATCCTGGCGGATCCGGACGCGATCTTCGGCCGGCCGAGCGGCATCCTCGAGTACCAGGAGGGCAAGGCAGTCGAGCCGGGACCGGTGCCTCCAGCACAGTAGGGCGAGCGAAGCTCGCCCTACTGTGTGCTGGAGGGCTCGCTGCGCTCGCGAGGGAGAAGCTCGCTGGCGCTCACTGAGGGGCAAGCTCGGCCTTCGGCCTCGCTGAGGGAGAAGCTCGCTGACGCTCGCTGAGGGGAAAGCTCGCTGGCGCTCGCTGAGGGAGCACTCGCTGACGCTCGTGAGCCGCTCGCTGCGCTCGCGGTGGCAAGTCGGGTAGCCTGGGGAGGACACCCGAGGGGGAGAAATCAGTGTGCTCCGCCGGGCGTCCTCGGGCATCGAGAGAGGCGGCATGGACGACCGCGAACGGTTGCAGCGGCTGGAACAGGCGATGCAGGGCCTGCAGTCGAAGCTGGAAAGCATCGAACGCTGGGTCGGCCTACCGCAGGTGGCAGCGCCCGCGAGCGAAGCGAGCGCGGCGGCGAGCGAAGCGAGCTCTCCCTCAGCGAGCGCCAGCGAGCTTCCCCCTCAGCGAGCGGCAGCGAGCTTCTCCCTCAGCGAGGCCGAAGGCCGAGCTTCTCCCTCCGTGAGCGAAGCGAGCGCGGCGAGCCCCCCAGCCCGCAACATCGAGACCGAGGCCGGCGTCACCTGGGCGAGCCGCGTCGGCGCGATCACGCTCGTTCTCGGGCTCGCGTTCTTCCTGAAGCACGCGATCGACAACGAGTGGATCGGTCCGGCCGGGCGGGTGATCCTCGGCGTGGCGGTGGGCGCGGCGCTGCTGGCGCTGGGCGAGCGTGCGCGGCGGCGAGACGAGGGGATCCTCGCCCAGGCGCTGTCGGGGGGCGGCGTCGCGGCGCTGTACCTCTCGTTCTACGCGAGCTTCGGCTTCTATCGGCTCGTGCCCTTCTGGACGGCGTTCGCTCTCATGGGCGTCACCACCGGGCTCGCGGCCGCGCTCTCGATCCGCTCGCGATCGCTGGCGCTGGCCATCCTGGGGCTCGCGGGCGGCTACGCCACGCCGATCCTGCTGTCGACCGGTGTGGACCATCCGATCGCGTTCTTCGCGTACGTCGCGACGTTGAATGCCGGCGCGCTGTGGGCAGGACACGTCTGCAAATGGCACACGCTCGATTGGCTCGCGTTCCTCTCGACGGGAGTCCTCTTCCTCTTGTGGGGCGCCGAGCACCTGGAGCCCGAGAAGCGTTGGATCGCGATCGCCGCGCTCACGATCTTCCTGGGACAGCTGGCGCTCCTCGTCGCCGTCCTGCGGGAACGCCGCTGGCCGGGACGGCTGCACGTGGATGCGCGTGTGCTCCTCGCCCTGTCTACCGTCTACGTGGCCGTGGCCGGGGCGATCGTCCTGCAGGACCGCGCAATCGAGCTCTTCGCGTGGGGCGCGGCGGTGGTCGTCGGCCTGCTGGCCCTGGCCGCCTGGCGCAACCTGCGAGAGTTGCCGATCGCGCTTTGGCTGCCGGCGAGCATCCTGTTCGGCGCCGCTGCCGCTGCGACCGAGTGGCGTCCGTTCGTCGGAGGCGAGGGCATGCTCGTTGCCGGCTACCCGATCGCGGCGCTCGCCGTGGCACTCGCGGCGGCCTGTGCAGCGTGGATCTGGGTCGCGGAGCGGCGCGGATGGCTCGAGGGAGTCGGAGTCGCAGTCGCCGCGGTCGCCGTCGTCCTCGGGTTCGCGGCGCAGCCCCTCGCCCACGGCCCCCACCTCGCCTTGATGACGGTCTTCTGGGCCCTCTTCCTCGGATGGGCCGTGACGGACGTCGCCCGCCGGGGCGGATCCATCCCGGGCCTGTCCGTCCTGGCCGCGAACGCCGGCCTCTACTACGCGGGCGCCTACGTCCACGTCGACGAGATGCGTCCCGACCTGCTCGGCGCGTTCACCGTCGCCGTCGCCGTGCCGCACCTCGGCCTCGGTGCATGGGCGGTTCGCTCGCCCGTCCGGCGTCGCGGCGCGCTCCTCGCGCTCGGTGTCGCCCTCTCGCTGCTCACGCTCGCCGTTCCCGTGCAGCTCGCCGGCTTCCGCATCACGGTCGCCTGGGCGCTGCAAGGGTTGGCCCTGCTGTGGATCGCGCGTCGCGCCGATTCCTTCGGCACACGGATCGCCTCGACTGTCGTCCTCGCGCTCGCGGTCGTCCGCGTCGCCGCATGGGACCTGCCGGCCGTGGAGCTCCCTTCGGGCGGGAGCCTCGGCGCGGCGCTCGCGAACGGTCCTGCGCTCGCGGTCCTCGCCACCGCGGTCGCGCTCGCGATCGGCGCATGGTTGACTTCGAAGCCGTCCGAGCGCTTCGAGACGTACGATCGGGCAACGTCCGTCACGGCCTTCGTCCTTGCGAACGTCCTCGCGGCCGCATTCCTCGCACTCGAGAGCTACGTGGCATCGGGCGCGCTTCGGCCCGGGGGCGCGCGCGAGAGCCTGTCCGCCACGTTGACCAGCATCTCGTGGGGCGTGTGGGCCGTGACGCTCGTCGGCCTCGGCATGGCGCGGTCGAGCCGTCCGGTGCGCATCGCCGGATTGGCGCTCGTCGCGCTGACGGTCGCCAAGGTCTACGCGCTCGACGTCTGGATGCTCGGCCGCACCGAACGGATCTTCGCCTTCGTCGCCCTGGGTGTGTTGCTCTTGGGGGCGTCGTTCGCGTACGCGCGCTTCCGTGCGCGGCTCGGCGCGCTGGTGGGAGTCGCCCTCGCGGTCCTCGTCGTCCCCGACCTCGCGCGGGCGGACCTCGACGTCTCGCGCTTCCGGAGCCAGCGGCCGATCGAGGTTGGCGCACCGGGCCTGGTCCGTGCTCCCCTTCCCGTCGGCGTCTATCCGGGCGCGCGGGCGGACCTCGCGGACCTGCGGGTCGTGGACGATCGGGGACGAGAGACCCCGTTCGTGCTGCGCGAGGAGCCGTCTGCGGGCCTGCGTCCGGTGATAGGGCAGGAGATCCGCGACCACGTCCTGCTGGAAGACGGCGTCCAGTTCGTCGTGGACGTCGGTCCATCGCGGCGCAGGCACGATCGCCTGCACCTGTGGACCCCGGACGTGGACTTCCGCAGACGCGTGCGCCTCGAGTCGAGCCACGACGGCGCCGTGTGGGCCGTCGCCCGGCAGCGCGCCTGGATCTTCGACTTCAGCGGCGAGCCGGATCGGCACGCCGCGCTGACCGAGATCGACTACCCCGTCTCGACCGCGCAGTACCTGCGCGTGACCGTCTGGAACGACGGCGGCCCGCCCTTGCGCGTCACGAACGTGACCGTGCGGCTCTTCGAGCCCTTGGTCGCTCTGCGCCACGTCGCCTGGTCGGGACGGCCCGAGCCCGCCGTACGCCCGGAGCCGCGCAGGACCGTCTTCGAGATCGACCTGGGCAGGGAGGGGATCCCGCAGGACGGGATCGAGCTCGCGACGGTTGCGCGCGACTTCCAGCGCGCGGTCCACGTCGAGTCGCGTCCGGACGCCGAGGCGAGCTGGAGCCCCGTCGGCTCCGGAGTCGTCTACCGGATCGGCGTCGACGGTGTGGACGACGTTCGCCTGCAGATGTTCCTCCCGGAGACCCGTGGGCGGTTCCTGCGCGTGACGATCGAGGACCGCGACGACGCGCCGATCGCCGTGTCGTCCGTCCGCGTCACGGGAACGCGGCGAGACGTGCTGCTGCGCGCAGAGGCGGGGCGTCGGTACCGGCTGCTCTACGGTTTTCCCGACGCGCGGCCTGGGTCGTACGATCTCGGCGACGTCCTGGCGCGACAGAGCCGCATCGACGCCGCGGCGGCGACCGTCGGCGCTCGTGCGCGCAATTCTCAGTTCAGGCCTCCCGAGCCTGCACCGAAGCCGCTGACGGATCGCTGGCCGATCCTCTTCTGGGCCGTCCTCGGTGCGGCTGTGGTCGTCCTGGCGCTGTGGACGGTGCGGCTGCTGCGCCGGGCGACTCCCGAAGCAGGCTGATAGAGAGCCGGCGCGCGCAAGGCGAGGGCGCCGAGACGGGGAGCGAGCCGGAGCCCTCGGAGGCGACGCATCCGCAGGCGTACTTTTCGTACGCCGAGGACGGCGGCGCCGAGAAGGCCCGGCGCAGCCCCCGTATCATGGGCACCCAGGGCGGCGCGGCGCGAGCGGAGCGAGAGAGCGCCGGGCCACTGGGTATGGCCGCAGCGCTAGAAGCCGAAGCCGATGTTGAGGAAGGGGATGCCGAGCGGGATCACCCGGTAGATCTCCTCGCAGCCGTCACAGATCGGATCGAAGAGGGCGATGTCTCCCCAGACGGCGTCGCCGAAGATCCGGACGCCCCACAGGACGGCCACGAACTCGCCCAATGCGGGATCCGTGTCGTCCGACAGGCCCATCGGGAAGTAGATCTCGCCCCCGAGGCGGACCCGCTTGCTGATCATGTACGAGCCGCCGATGTGCGGGAGGGCGAAGGTCACGGACTCTCGGCCGACGGAGAAGAAGTACACGAGCCCGCCCAGGTTCACGTAGGATCTCCGGTCGCCGATCGTGAAGGACGGCCCGCCCCCGTAGACGAACAGGGGGTCGTCGCCGCCGTCGACGAACGGGAAGAGTCCGATCGCGTTGAGCGTGAGGCTCGCGGCACCCCCTTCGAAGGGAGCGCCGACCTTGCCGATGGCGCCGAGGGTTGCGATGCCGATCGGGATCGCGCTCTGGATGCCGATCTGGACCTCGTCCGTCACACCGTAGTCGAGCGCGAAGGTCCCGAGCTCGAAGAGGTTCACGCCGCCGTCGCCCGCTCGGCGAGTGAAGCCGGTCGGGGCGTACACGACGCGGTTCGGATCGCCTTCGGGACCGCGCCGCGCGCGGGCGACCTCGAACGCGGGAGATGCCTCGCCATAGAGATGGAGGTGGAGCGCCGCGGCGCGATCGTGCAGCTCTTCGTCGTGCATCGCCATCTCGGAGAGGAGGCCGCGCGCGAGGCCGCGAGGATCCGCGGCGCGCTCGAGCTCCTCGATGCAGTACGTCCGGGCAACGACGTCCACGCTCTCGCACAGAGCGAGCAGGCGCGGCGTGGGTTCGGGCGGCGCGGGCGGCGGCGTGGAGACGGCCACGGGCGAGACGACGGGAGGCAACTCCGAAGGCGCCGGCGGGGGTTCCTCCTGCGCCCACGCCACGGACGCGCAGAGAAGGACCCCGGCGGCGCCGCGCTTCAACCGGACCTCGGACGCCAGCCGCCGAGCGCCTTCTCGACGAGCCCGAGCCGGTCCTGGCCCCAGAAGTACAGGTCGTCGCCGTGGCTCGGGTGGCGGACGAAGAATGACGGTGCGCCGCAGGCACCGCGGGCGGCCGCCTCCTCGCCGTTCTTCTTGAGCGCGTCCTTGACGGGGGGGCTGGAGGCCTTCGCGAAGGTCTCGGGCGGCAGGCCCGTCGATGCCGCGATCTCGCGGACCACGGACTCGTCGGCGATGTCGCGATCGGCCGACCAGTACGCGCGGAACGTCGCGTGCGTGAACGGGACGTGAAGGTCGCCGGCTGCCAGCGCGACGCGCAGCGGCAGGATCGTGCGCATCGGGAAGCGCGAGGGCCAGGCGAAGGGAACGCCCCAGTGGTCGGCCCACCGGTAGGCGTCGGCGAGGGCGTGTCGCCGCTTGGGCTCGGAGAACTCGAGGACCGGCACCATCGGGGCGCCGATCGCCTGGAAGAGCCCGCCGAGCAGGAACGGACGCCAGACGAGCGTCGCGCCGGAGCGGGCGCAGAGGGCCTCGACCTGCGTCGCGGCGAGATACGAGAACGGGCTGGAGTAGTCGAAGAAGAACTCGAGGGTCGGACGGTTCGTCATGTTGGCCTCGGGGGGCAGGTGCGAGCGCAGGCGAATTCACTTCGCCGGAGCGAGCGGGGGGTCCGGGGGGGGCGGGTCAAGCTCCCCCCGGGGGAGACGCCGGCTCCCAGCCTCGCAGCGCCTTCTCGACGAGGGGGATACGGTCCTGTCCCCAGAAGAGATGTCCACGGACGACGAATGCGGGCGCGCCGAAGACGCCGGCGGCGAGGGCTTCGTCGGTGCGGAGGCGCAGCTCGTCCTTCATGAGCGGCGCGCGCTCGACCAGACCGCGCCCGTCGAGGCCGGCCTGCGAGAGGGCATCGGCGACGACGGCGGGGTCCTCGAGGTCGCGACCGTCCGCCCAGTAGGCGCCGAAGAGCGCGTGGCTCGCGCGCGGCAGGTCGTCGCCGGCGGCGATCGCGGCGCGCAGGGCCAGGACGGTCCGTCGCGGGTGCGCGGGGGGTAGCCGGAGCGGGACGCCGAGCACCTCGGCCCAGCGGGCCTGGTCCCTCAGGCTGTGCGCCGCGCGGGCGGGCGTGGCCTTTTCGATCCCGATCTGCTTGAAGATGCCGCCGAGCAGGAAAGGACGCCAGACGATCCGCGCGCCCGTGCGTGCGGCGAGCGCATCGACCTGCGTCGAGCCGAGGTACGCGAACGGGCACACGAAGTCGTAGAAGAAGTCGAGGGCCACGAGCGAGGCCCATGATATACACCGCCGGCACCCCGGAGGCCCGGCTGGAGGCCCGGCTGGAGGCGAAGATGCTTCAAAAGCTCAAGGACCGCTGGAAGAAGCTGAAGAGATGGCAGAAGGGCGTCGCGATCGGGGTGGGCGTCGCCGCCGGGATTCCGCTCGTCTTCACGCTGTACATGACGGCGATGTACCCGGACTACCGGGAGGCGGACCCGGGCCTGGACGTCGATCGGACACCGCCGGCGATCACCCGTGGCGAGTACCTGTATCACGCCGTCGCCGACTGCTCGGGGTGCCACACGCGCCGGGACTTCCGAAGGTTCGGAGGGCCTCAGGTCGCCGACGTCGGCGCCGGGTTCGGCGACCACGAGCACGGCGGGCTGCGTCTGCCGTTCGCGGGACTTCCCGGAGAGATCTATCCGTCGAACATCACGATGGACCGCGAGACGGGCCTGGGGAAGTGGACCGACGACGAGATGATCCGCGCCATCCGCGACGGCGTGAGCCGCGACGAGTCGACACTCTTCCCGCTCATGCCGTACGGCGCATACGCCCGCATGTCGGACACCGATGTGCAGGCGATCGTGGCATACATGAGGCACCTGCCATCGATCCCGCGCGCGGTCCCGAACTCGAGCGTTCGCTTCCCGGTGAACATGTTCGTGAGGATGGCGCCGCGTCCGGTGACCGAGGTCGTCCCCGACATCAACCGGCAGGATCGCGTGAAGTACGGCGAGTACCTCGCGACGCTCGCGGGCTGCATCGGCTGCCACACGATGGGCGACGGACCGGACATGCGGACCGACATGCTGCTCGCCGGGGGGCACGCCTATTCGCTGGAGGGCTGGGACTACGAGGTCGTCTCCGCAAACCTGACGCCCCATGCGACGGGCATGACGATGACAGAGCAACAGTTCGTCGACCGCTTCAAGAGCTACCTGGAGATGGCGAACGGCGACGCGGAGATTCCGCTCCTGACGCGCGACAACGCGACGCCGATGCCGTGGTTCGCGTTCAGCACCCTCTCGGACGGTGACCTGCGCATGATCTACGCGTACCTGCGCAGCGTGCCCGCGATCGCGAACACGGTGACGAAGCGTCGTCCTCTGGAGTAGTCAGCGTCCGCGGGAGAGGAGCCCGAGGCCCTCGCCGCTCGACGATGCCGCCGAGGACGGAGAACCGAGGCCGAGCCCCGCGGTGTCCGCGCGGAACCGCTCCTGCGCCTGGCCGATGTCCTCGAGCTCCGTCTGCAGGTCGGCGACGCGCTGCTTCTTCGCAGTAGCCGCGGACTCGAGGGCGTGGACCTCTTCCTGGAGCGCACCGATCTCGGTGACCACCTCGGCGGAGCGGCGCTCGCCGTCGGCGACGATCTGCTCGACGGAGACGCCGACCGCCTCGAGGGTCTTGCGGACCACGCCGATGAAGGCCTTGGGCGAGCCCGCGGCTGCGGGCATCGACTTGAGCAACGCTATCGCCTGCTCGATGCCGAACGCCAGCGCGAGTCGCGGGGCGGGTGCCGCCGCCGCGGGCTTCGGTGCGGTTGCGGTCGCGGCCGGGGCGGGAGCCGGTTCCTCCCTCGGCATCGCCGAGGCCCCCGAAGCGTCCTCGCGCGGCACGGCATCCGGCGTCTCGTCCTTGCGCTTCGAAAACAAACCCATGGCACGCCTCCCGTCGTTACCCAGACCCAGCCATCCCGCAACCGGTCCGGCGAGAATACCAGAGACTTTCGCGAAATCCGTGCTATAGAGCGCGCCGCAGTTCGGGGTGGTAGTTAAGCTGGTTATAACGCCGGCCTGTCACGCCGGAGGCCGCGGGTTCGAGTCCCGTCCACCCCGCTCACGAAGTAGTTGAAGGCGTTCGGAAATCGCGACCGGCGACTCGACTGTACCAAGCACTGTACCAAAGTCGGCCTCCGCGCCGACCGCCACGGCGCGCGGAAGCTCGATGAGCTTGCCTTCGAGAAGGTCGATCCGCAGGCACGAGACGGCCTCGCAGAGCGCGCTCCACGGGAGCGTGGTGTAGAGGTCCATGATGTCGCCCGGAGGGCCGTGCGTGACCCATTTCAGGACGTCCTTGCGGGCACCGTCGGCGAGCGCGAGCGAGATGAAGGATCGCCGGCTATCGTGGATGCGACGGCGGCGCAGGCCGACGCGCTCCAGGTCCTCGTGGAAGCGCTTGAGCGCGTGGTTGACGTTCCGGTGTCTACCCTCCCGGGAAGGGATCAGGAGGTCGTCGGGGCGGGGCGGTCGGCCCATCATCCGCTGCCAGCCGGACAGCAGCCACGTCGCGAGAACCTTGGCCAGCGTAGGGTGGACGGGTACCTGCCTCGGCGTCTCCGTCTTGACCCCCTTCTCCGCGTGCCTCTTCACGTCGAAGGACGCCGTGACCAGCATCCGTCCGAGCGGCTTGAGCGTCGGATCGTAGTCGCCCACTCGGAGCGCCGCAGCCTCACCGAAGCGGTAGCCACCGAGGAGGAGGAGCGCGTTCAGAACGCGGCGGTCCTCGGGTATGCGCACGTCCGAGATGATCTGTTCGACCTCGCTTCGCGTGAACACGGCACCGCCACGCCACTTCGGATCCTTGTCCCTCTTGCGGGGCAGGTCCCTCCGCTTCAGCAGGCACGGATTCGTTTCGAGGAGCTCGTCCACGACGGCGTCCTGCAGCATGGCGTGGAGCGTCGCGTAGATGTGGTGGACCGTCCGCGGCGCGAGCAGCTCCCCCTTCGCCGACTTCGTCGTCGTGAGCGACTGCACGAGGTCTCGGAAATGGCGCGGGCGTAGGTCGTCGTTCGTCAGCAAGCGTGCTCCAAGGCTCGGGAGGACGTACCGCTCGAGCCGCGCCTCGTCGTCATCGACAGTGGACATCCCTTCCTGGCGGCGTCGCGCGATCCACTGCGCGGCGTACCTCCTGAGCGTGGGCGGCGTCCCGTCTTCCGGGACGACTCCCTGCTTCACCAGTTCCTCGATCCGGTCCAGGACCGCCTGCGCCTTCTTCTCCTGCCCGACGTCGAGGTAGGTGGGCTTCGGCACCCACTTCCCATCGGGGGCCTTGTACTTGATCCAGAGCTTCGATCCGCGCGGGTAGACGCTGCCCATCGTCGCCTCCTTCACCGCTTTCGGGGTGGAGCCTTTGCCCGGCGCCTCGCGGGCGCCACCTCGTGCTCCGCGAGGTACCGGACCACGATCAGCCGGGCCATCGTGGAAGGTCCGACCGACGCCCGCTCGGCTACCGCTCGCAGCGTCTCCGACTCCGCAGTGGTCAGCCGGAAACTCACCTGGACGTCCCGATGAGCAGGGGCGAGAGCCTCGGGTCGGTCACTCAGCCTGTCTCCCATCGTGTCATACATCATGTCAGCCACCCCTGCGGCGGTCAAGGCGGCCATCCGCGAGGATTCTCCGTGCAAGAGCGTCAACGTCAGGCGACTCGTCCGGCCGGGCGTCTCGTGCGAGGTACGCGTGCAACTCCGACAGCTTGACGCGGTTCTCCCGGCCGGCCTTGTACCGGCCGATGGCACCTGACTTCTGCCACCTTCGAATCGTGGCCGGATCGACTCCCACGACGCCGGCCGCGACATGGACGGGGACATACTCCCCGCCTCCCTCCGGCGCCGGCTCCGCCCGGTGCGCCGCGATCTCCTCGCGGACGACCTCGCGGAGCATCTCGCGGAGCATCTCGCGGAGCATCTCGCGGAGGCAGCCTTCGAGGGTTCCCTCCGGGTACGCCCGCGGCTCGGGGGCAGGCTTGTCCCGGAAGTGCACTACTGGACCTCCCCCCGCTCGGGGCCCTCTTTCTTCGGGATTTCGGTCGTCTTCCCCGGTCCACCTTTCTGGGACAGCGCGCGGGCGAGGGTGGACCTCGGCACCTTCATCGCGACCGCGATCTCACGAACGGAGCGGCCCGCTGCCCGCATCGCGCGGGCGCGGTCGCCTGCCGCGGCATCCATGCGCCGGGGACGTCCCCAGGGGCGCCCCTCTGCATCGAGGCGCTCCCGGGCTGCTGCGATTCGCTCGTTGATGGCGAGTCGCTCCATCTTCGCCGCCCAGCCGATGACGGCGAGGACGACCTCCGCGGCGGGCCCGTCGAGATCGAACCCATCCGCGACGGAGACGATTTGGCAGCCATGCGCGCGCAGCTCCTCGACCACCTCCAGCGTGTCCCGGATGCCCGACCGTGTGAGCCGGTCGAGCCTGAAGATGTACAGCTTCCGTACGCGGCCGCAGCGGACGTCCGCGCGGAGTCGATCAAGCTCGGGCCGCGCGAGCGTCTTGCCGGACCGTTTCTCCGCGTACCAGACGGCGAGATCGTCCCCGCGCGCAGACGCGGTGCGCTCGATCAGCCGTTGCTGCGTTGCATGATCCTGCGTGCGGCTTGATACACGGACGTAGGCCGCCGCATTCACGCCGGCCCCCAGAGCAGGAGGCCTCGATAGCAGTCACCGCACCACCAGAAGGTCCCCCCGTCCGATGCCGCGATCTCGATGAGCATTGGACCCAAGCTCCCGCAGTCGAGGCACCTTTCCGACGGCGAGTGCGACCTAGCAGCCGGCGCACGGTCGGTGCTTCTCGCCTGCGTCTCCGGGCGCGACCGGTAGGGTGGCCGCTCCTCACAGAGAAGAGCGAGGACGGCGTCCTTCTGGCTCCGAATTGCCTCGTCGAGTTCCGGCGTCAGAGCTCCGCGCGGGATTCGAGCGTGGATCCGGTTCCCGTCCGCCCAGATGCGTCCGCCCAGAGCCCGGAGCGCCGTGATGACCTGCGCCGGGCTCACCAGCTGACCTCCTCGTACGGCTCGGGGGCGGGAGGCGAGGCTTCGTCTCGGCCGGGGGGGGCGACGGAAGCGACGGAAGCGACCTCTGCGACCGAATCGCGATCATCGGTTCGGACTTCCGTCGCTTTCGTCGCTTTGGTCGCAAACCGGGACCCGTACCAGCGTTCCTCCGGTCGGCCGGCGGTGGGAACGTATTCTGGTCGCGCGACCCCCGCGCGGACGAGCAGTTCCAGCGCGCGGTCGATCTCGGCGGCCTTGACGTGCCTGGAGAAGAGGTCTCGGAGTTCCGTCCGGGAGAGCCCCGCGGGCTGATCCTT
>Ga0247727_10005378_pt1 | contig 26067 bp, 26 predicted proteins | sample WisWelCaveWW1625_FD_202498 | JGI IMG/M metagenome (GOLD analysis project Ga0247727, IMG submission 202498) | Biofilm microbial communities from Wishing Well Cave, Virginia, United States - WW16-25 | ecosystem: Environmental > Aquatic > Deep subsurface > Groundwater > Cave microbial mat | place...
ACATGTCGCTCGGTCCGGTAGCGATGGCGGACGATCCTTGCGAGGCGGCTTTCTCGGCCGAGGACCCCACAGGGCCGAGGAATTACTACCGAGCTCGATACTACGATCCCAAGATCGGACGCTTTATCGCAGAAGATCCCAGTGGGCTCGAAAACGACATCAACCTCTATCGGTACGTGTTCAGCAATCCCGTACGATGGGTGGATCCTAGCGGCGAGGGTGCAGTCGCGCCAACACCAGCACCGACTCCGAGACCGGTGCCGTGCGATTTTGGAAGCTTCGGAGGGCCTCCCGGGTGCACTCGGATTCCCGAGCCCAAGTCTCCATACTGCTTCCGACCCGCTAACGAGCCGAAATGCACGCCGTATGTCGACTGGACGGCTTTCTGGGCCTGCGTGGGCTATAACGCCCTCAAGCCATCCACGTTCTTCTATCCGATTCCGACAAGCCGGCCAAGCGCTGGTCGCAGCTCGAACGCGGCCGCGGCACTTTCTCTCTCGCTCCAGTGCATGCTCGCCGCGACTTTCTGTGCGGAGGGGGGTATGCCAGAGACTGTAGGCCCTTCGGGGCCGCCAGGTATGGGTCAAGCCCATCGTCAATTCAGGCCACAGCCGAGGAGAGGGCGAAGGTAGGGGCGGGAGCCGTTGATCATGCAGCGGCTGCTGTGGCTAGTGGGCGCCGGCTGTGTTACCGGTTTCCTGGCTGCGATTGCGCTAGCCCTCTTGGCCGGAGTCTTGGGCTGGTGGCGAGGGATGACCTGGTCATTCGGAGTGGCGGCAGTCCTTGCGTTGATTCCGTATGCGGTCATGCAGCTGCATCTTGAGTACGCGAAGGACATCACGTCGCGAGATCGAGATGCCTGGGAGGGTTCACTAAGCTGGGGGCTGGCGGGCTTCCTAGTCGCGCCCTTCTACTTGATGCGCCGCGACCGGCATCTTGTTTCACGTCGTGGGAGGCGCTAATCATGCCGTTCCTTAGGGCGTTCCTTCGTGGGCTTCTCGCGGCCACGGTCGTCGTGTCCAGTGGCTGTCAAGAAAGTCGCACGATCATGGCGACCAACTCGGCTGCCAAGCTGTACTCCCAGCATCGATACGCGGAAGCCCTTGCGAAGTACGACGAGGCCGTGCGCTTGACCCCAGCATATGGCTGGGGACACCTAGGCCGAGGCAACTGCCTAGTGGAAATGAGCCGGACTCCCGAGGCGATCGAAGCCTATCGGCAAGCCGCTAAGCTTCTTCCTGATGAGGTAGAGCCGGCCCTGTGGCTCGGCATCGCTTTGGGCTCTGCAGGCCGTGGTACTGAAGCGGTCAAGGTTCTAGAACGAGCGGCGACGCTAGCCGAGGATGACCCGAGGCCGCATGTACAACTTGGAATGGCCCTCCAGAGTCAGGGTGAGTCGCCTCGGGCGCTGGAGGTCTTTGAGGCGGCTCGGCAACGCTGGCCAACATGCATGGACTCTTCGCCGGCAGCTCTCGATGCGTACGATCAGGCGAAGCGGACCGTGGCTCCAACCGAAAAGCGCAAGGAATAACGCGGTGACGCGGCCGTGCGCGCCGGCTACGGCAGAGGAGGCCGATGACGACATACCGGCCAATCGCCGTCGCCCTGAGTCTTGTGGCAGCGTGCGTCTTGTTGGGCGGTTGCAAGGAAGAAAAGCCGCCCTTGCCGGGGCCAGTGGACGGCGCCGTGGTGACCGTCTCGATGGTCAACCTCATAGCGACACCTGGCTTGTATCACGATCGGACAGTGCGAACGGCCGGCGTGATGCGCATCGAGTTCGAGGCGAACGCCATCTACTTGCACCAGGAGGATCACGACCGGCGAGTGGCCAGTAACGCGATATGGCTTGAGTTCGGAACCGAGGTTCCGATCGATCAACAGCGTGAGCTATCTGGTCAGTACGTCGCCGTGGAAGGGCTCTTCGACGACAGGCGTCGAGGCCACATGGGCAAGTACGCAGGGACCATTCATGTGAAGCTGCTCGCTCGCTGGCCGATCACACCGACGAGTACCTCAGACTAGAGCGGGCGGTCCTGCATCGTGCTACGACCCGCGCACGGCCGCGGCCGTTCACGCGCGGTGCAGGACGGCCAGGACGGTGAGCACCGCGCGCGCCAGGCCGCGGCCGTGCGCGCTGGCTCCGGCAGAGGAGGCCGCCATGTCGTGCGAGCGCGAGCACGGATGGACGCTCGCCCGACATCGCGGCGGCGTTCTTGAAGGCCCGACCGGCTTGGGCCGCGCGCGCCTGGAAGGGCCCGTCAGGCGTCGTGCGTGAGCACCACGACGAAGGGCACGCCGCCCGCCAGGCCCACACCGCGCGCGCCTTTGCTTCAGCGGAAGGCCGCACGGTCACGCGCCTTGCCATGGCCACGACGCGGAGCAAGGCGCGCGCCCGCACGGCCGTCTTCCTTTAAGGCCGGCGGCGATGGTTCGTGGCGCTGGCGCTGGCTTGTGGCTGGTTAAGGGCGCGGAGGAGTGCGTTCGCTTCGCTCACCCGATAACGCGGCCTATATAACGCTGCGCTGATTCGTCGCGGCGCTTGCAGTGGGCGGGCTTCCTGGTGCGGGCGGCCGCGCCAGCCGCCCGCACCCTGCTGTAGGCAAGCGCCGCGCCGGGCGCGACCTCAAGCTCGTCGCGACTGAGGAAGGCGTGCGCCTCCGCGCACGCCATCTGATCTTGATCGCTCCTCGTATGTATGCCGTCGTTATCGTCTCCTCCGCCCCCCTGGCTTCTGGCTGGTGAGCTGGCTGGTGGCTGGCGGCGCCGCCGGCGTGGCTGGGCTGCTGGACGGCCTGGCTTTCTGCTGCTGACGCGCGGCGTCACTGCGTGCGCCAACATTGCCAACGACCGTGGGCGCGCTCGCGCCGTCGCGCGTGGCCATCGCCAGCTGTCCGCCGTCGTGCCGTGGCTTCGTTTCTGCTGATGGGCGGGTCACCACGCGGCCTGCCAGGCACGCACGGAGCACGCCGCGCGCCGGCCCGCGGCGCCGGTGAGCTGCGCTGGTACGATGCGTCGTCGGCTCGGTGATCAGGAGGCCGCAATGCTGCACGCGCGGTTTCGCTACAGACCGCTGAAGGTGGGATGGTGCGTGCGCCCCGGTGTCCTTGAAGATCTTCGGCGGGTGCGCCGCGTCAACTATTCCTGCCGGTGCGCGACACGACTCATTGCACAACTGGGCGGTTACGAGGGGTGTCGTGTTCTTAAGGTCCGCGGCGTCCGGGAGCTTATCCGACAGTATCGCCCTGACGAGTCTTTCACGCGTCAGCAGGCGGAGCGGATCATCGGAGATGTCGACTCTGCCACTGGGCGGCCACGATTCGAGAAGTACGAGCGACTCTTCATCGAACGAAGACGAGCGACGAAGCTAACGCCCCAGGACGTGTTTCGCTACCTCCTTCGAAAGGGGGTGTTTCGTGTCGGTCTGGAACTTAAGTGCTCGAACTGCCATCTCGAGTTCTGGCGGGCCCTTGATGACCTTCGTAGCGTCACGCCATGTGAGCTATGCGGCGAATCGTTCGGCATCGTCGAGCAACTGCGAGACCGAGATTGGCGATACCGGCCCTCTGGGCTCTTTGGCCGGGCGGACAACCAGCATGGCGCTATACCCGTGGCGCTCGCCCTGCAGCAGCTTCATACCTTCTTCTCGATGAGGAGCGTGGGCGGAGACGTGTTTCTCGCCGACACGAGTCCGCGGTCTCGGGGGGGAGCAACTGCGAGATTGACCTTGCTCGTGGCCCAGGAACACTTCGGCTGGGAGTGCTATCCCGTGCTGCTCATCGGAGAATGCAAGAGCGACGGTCAACCCATTACGGGCGACGATGCTCGGAATCTGGCCCGCATCGCTGATCAGTACCCGCGCGAGCGCGTGAAGGCGTTCGTTCTCTTCGCCAAGACGGCGCCTTTTTCGGAGGCAGACGTAGAAGCGTGTGCGCTGGCGCAGGATCAGTACGACGCGCGAGTGATACTCCTATCGGACCGTGAGCGTGAGCCCTACTTCGTTTTCGAGCGGACGGCGGATGAGGTTAGCGGCCTCGAGCGACTCAAGCACCCCCATTCACTGAAAGAACTTGCGGAAGCGATGGTGCAGATCTATCCGGCGTTGCGGCCACGGGCGTGGCCGTCGGAACCCACGACGCCGACCGAGTGGAAACCAGCAGAAGGCTGATGCGGATGGACATTGAGACCCCGGATCGCGCGGCGTGGGGCCTGGCGCGAGCCTCGCCTCCGGTCGTGTGGCGAGCTGCGAGGCGAGTGCCAGGCCTTTCGTGCGCGGCGGTGCCGGCGGGTGAGGCGCGGCGAGGCGCCGGCGGGCAGCGTGCTCGCGGTCGTGCCTGGCTCGCACGCGGGTCAATGTCATAAATTGCAATACTTCAGGCTTAGCGGCGAGTCTCAGCCCGAGGTTCAGGGGGTGAGGTTTGTCGTTCAACTACACTGAACACTTTGACAACCCGGCTCGCCTCCACTCGCGGCCTCGACGTCCCCCATTCTCACGGTCGTACGACCCTCGTCGAGCATGCGGTTCACGGCGTGGAGGCAGAGCCTCTGGATCGGGTACGGTCGAAGCCGGTTTCGCTGCAGGATCCTGTCGACGGCGGCACGCTCGTAGGAAAAGACGCCGGCCACGGGCTTCCGCACCAGCGCCTCCTCCTCTGTGAAGGGCTCGAGCGCGAGCTCGTCGAGGGCGCCGTCGCCACGGACCTCGCCCGGCCCGCTGGCGCTCCGCCCGACGCCCGCCACCACGACGCGGAGCTCCCGCGAGGTCAAGGGCCGCGTGATGCTGACGCTCGGGGACGAGGAAAACGAGCTCGTCCCGGGCGACGCGGTCACGCTGCCCGCGCACGCCCCGCATCGCTGGGAGAACCGGGGTGAGGAGACCGTCGAAGTGCTGATGATCTCGTCGCGCGTGCGGGGTTAGGGCGTTCGCGTTCTTCCACGCGCCATCACCTCCCGGAGCCGCTCCTCCGGGACGCGGAACAGGAGCTGACTGTAGCCCACGTGGTCCACGGGCGTGAAGTTCTCGCGCAGCCAGCGGTAGAGCTCCGGGTCCCGGATGCCGACCAGGTCGTTCGCGGGCACCAGCACCCAGCCGGCGGCCGGCCGGCGCGGATCGATCACGAGCGGCCTTTCCGGATGCCTGGCCTGGTAGCGCGCGATGTCCCGCGACCGGTCCTCCCAGTCGAGGTTCGAATCGGCCAAGAAGCGCCAGGCGTCGATGCGACGGCCGATGAGCTCGTTGAAGTGGGACATCGGGTGCGGGAAGAACGAGAGCGTCGAGCTCGCGTACCAGGCAACCAGCAGCAGCGTGGTGGCGCGGCCGCGGCGCGAGAGCTCCCCGCTGGCGGCGGCCGACGCATAGATCGTCAGCAACGGCAGGCCGGGAAGCAGGTAGCGGATGCCGAGCTGCGGCTCGGCCAGCAGGCTGAAGAAGGCGAGCAGCACCGCGAACGGAACGGCCAGGAAGGCGCCGTCCGGCGGTGGCTCGCCGCTCACGGCCCGGCGCCGCCAGAAGGCGAGCGCGAGCAGGGGGAAGAGCGCGAGCGGCGTCTTGAGCAGGATCATCAGCGGGAAGGCGTACCAGGTGCCGTGGGGGCTCAGCCTGCCGAGGAGGTAGTTGTAGCCGCGGGTCGGCTCAAAAACCTCCTGGATCTGTGACGAGCGGTCGAGCCCCAGCACGAAGACTCGCGGGAGCGGCAGTGGCAGCGGGACCGACCTCAGGAACTGGAGCCCGCGGCTCTGCCACCCGTAGGCCGAGGCGGGGGTGAGCGAGCCCTGGAAGAGATAAGCCGCGTTGACGAGGAGGAGAACCAGCAGCACGAACGCGGCCGCCTGGCGGAGCCGCTCCCGGAGGCGCTTCGTGTCGAAGCGGCCGTCGCGGCGCCGCCCCACGGCTTCGGCCAGCAGCAGCAGGGCGAACGCCGGAAGCAGGAGCACGGCCGTGTACTTCGAGACGAGCGCGAGCGCCGTGGCCGCCGCGCAGGCCACCAGGTTGGTGGCCGCGCGGCCCCGGCCGCGGAGCAGGCGCCAGAAGCTCCAGGCCGCGAGCAGCGAGAAGAAGGCGGTGGCCATATCGCTCGTGAGCTGCTTGCCGTGCGCGAGCGCCGTCGGGTCGAGGACGAAGAGCGCGAGCGCTAGGAACCCGCTGCGCGGGCCGAAGAGCTCGCTCGCCCAGCCGTAGACGACGAGTCCGAGCAGGAGCGAGAACGCCAGGCTCGGAAGCCGCACCAGGAAGCGGGCGGGCTCGTTCACCTCGAGCTCGCGGACGCGACAGCCCGATGCCCCGCAGGCGAGCGCGTTCAGGGCCAGGATCGGCATGCGCTGGCCGTTGGCCGGCGGCGCGATCCCGCGGGAGAGCAGCCGCTCGCCGTAAGCCAGGTTGTCGTACTCGTCGTAGAAGAGCCGCTTGCCGAGGCTGCTCCAGACCAGAAGCAGGGCCATCACGAGCAGCAGCGCCACGATGCCTGTCGCGCGGGCGAGCACGGCCGGCCACCCGGGTCGCTCGCCGCTCACGCAGCAGAGCCTAACGTGAGAGCTCCTCCGGAACTAGCGGTCAGTGGCCAGATTCAGATGCGCGCCAGGCCGCGGCGAAGCGTTTCACGATCGCGGCCGCCGGCTCGATGCTCTCGATGCCCGCGACGCTGCGGCCGGCCTGCCAGAAGTCGCGCTCGGGCGAGTCGCGCAGCAGGCCGCGCTTGAGCGCCCAGAGCGAGCGCAGCGCGTAGACCGTCCGCATCCAGTGCTTCGTGCGGCGTCCGCGCAGCATGAAACGCGCGAGCGGCCCGGCCTTCAAGCCCAGGCGACGCACCGAGGGCGTGTCGAGAACGGCGACCGGCACGCCGGTGAGCCGCTCGGTCAGCACCACGTCCCGCTCGCTGGCCGCCACGATCGCACGCTTGTAGGCCTCGCTCGCGCGGCACTCCGGGGTCGCGATGAAGCGGGTGCCGAGCTGGGCGCCGGCGTAGCCGAGCGAGAGCGCCCGCACGAAATCCCGCTCGTCGCCGATGCCGCCCGCGCAGAGAACCGGCAGGCCGAAGTCCGACAGCTCGTCGATGAGCTGCTCGGCCGAAAGGGGTCCCGCGTGTCCACCGGCGCGATCGTTGACCGCCACCAGGCCGTGCACCCCGGCGTCCCGGCCCTTCTCGGCCCACTTACGCTCCGTGACGTCGTGGTAGACGAAACCGCCCAGCGCCCGAACCCGCTCGACCACCCAGCGCGGGTTGCCGAGCGAGGTCACGAAGAAGCGCACGCCCTCCTCGAGGGCGATCTCGATCCAGCGCTCCATCCGCGCGCGGTAGCTCTTCGAGGACTGCTCGATGAGCGCGTTCATCCCGATCGGCTTCGAGGTGAGCCGGCGGATGAGCCGCAAGCCCTCCCGAAAGTCGTGGCCGTGGACGTATGTCAGCGAGATCGGCTGGACGATGCCGATGCCGCCCGCCTCGGAGACGGCCGCCACCAGCTCGGGGTTGCTGCACGGGTACATGGCGCCGCAGACGAGCGGCAGCTCGATGCCCGCGGCGCGCGTGAGGGGAGTCGAGGGAACGGCGCTACTCGTCGAGCGTGAGGTAGGTGTAGCCCTCGAGGGCCTCCTCGTACCGCTTCATGAAGCGGCCCGACTCGGCCATGCTCAGGCGCTTCTCCCGAAGCGCCGCCTCGACCGAGCGGCGCACCCGCGAGACCAGGTCCTCCTTGTTGTACTGCACGTAAGAGAGCACCTCGGCCACCGAGTCGCCCTCGACCACGTGATCGACCCGGTAGTCGTCGCCGTCGATCCGCACGTGGACCGCATCGGTGTCGCCGAACAGGTTGTGCAGGTCGCCCAGGATCTCCTGGTAGGCGCCCACCAGGAACGACGCGATCAGGTACTCGTCGCCGTTGGGGCTGTGCAGCTCGAGGAAGCCCTTGACGTCACGCAGGTCGATGAACTCGTCGATCTTGCCGTCGCTGTCGCAGGTCAGGTCGGCCACGATCCCGCGCCGCAGCGGCTGCTTGTTCAGGCGGTGGATCGGGATGGTGGGAAAGAGCTGCTTCACGGCCCAGTGGTCGGGCATCGACTGGAACAGCGAGAAGTTGCAGTAGTACGTGTCGGAGAGCTGCTTCTCGAGGCCCTCGAGCTCGTCGGGCACGTAGGGCAGCTCGCGCACGAGCTTCAGCAGCTTCTCGCAGGTCGCCCAGAACAGCTCCTCGACGCGGGCGCGGGCCCTGAGGTCGAGCACGCCGACGTTGAAACCGGTGATCGCCTCTTCCTTGATCTGGAGCGCGTCGTGGTACGCCTCCTGGAAGTTCTTGCGCGAGAGGCCGGAGTAGGTCTCCCAGAGCTGGTGCAGCACCGGGTGGTCGCCCTTGCTCGGCGGCTCGGGTGCCTTGCCGCCGAGGATCTCGTTGGTCGCGAGCACGTTGTAGACCAGCACCGAGTGGTGCGCCACGAGCGCGCGGCCCGACTCCGTGACCAGGTCGGGATGCGGGACGCCGCGCGCGTTGCAGGCCTCGGCCACCTGGCTCACGATGTCGGCCGCGTACTCCTGCAGCGTGTAGTTCACCGAGGAATGGAAGTTGGTCTGGCTGCCGTCGTAGTCGACGCCGAGCCCGCCGCCGCAGTCGAGGTAGCGCATGTTGGCGCCCAGCGCGTGGAGCTCGACGAAGATCCGGCTCGACTCGCGGAGAGCGTCCTTGACCGCGCGGATGTTGGTGATCTGCGAGCCGATGTGGAAGTGCAAGAGCTGCAAGCAGTCGAGCATCCCGACCGCGCGCAGCCGCTCGACGGTGGCCACGATCTCGGCCGTGGTCAGCCCGAACTTCGAGCGATCCCCGGTCGACTCGACCCACTTGCCCGCTCCCTTGGTCGTGAGCCGCGCGCGCACGCCGATCACCGGCCGGAGGTCGAGATCCGCGGCCGCGGCCAGGACCGTCTCGAGCTCGCCCATGCGGTCCATCGTGATCACGACGCGCCGGCCGAGCTTCTGCGCGAGCAGCGCCGTCTCGATGAAGGCGCGGTCCTTGTAGCCGTTGCACAGGATGAGCGCCTCGGGGCTCTCCTGCAGCGCGAGCGCCACCAAGAGCTCCGGCTTCGAGCCGGCCTCGATCCCCAGGTTGTAGGGGCGGCCGAACTCCATCAGCTCCTCGACCACGTGGCGCTGCTGGTTCACCTTGATCGGGTAGACGCCGCGGTAGCTGCCCTTGTAGTCGTTCTCGGCGATCGCCTGCTGGAACGCACCGAAGAGCTGCTCGACGCGCGTTCTCAGGATGTCGGAGAAGCGGATCAGCACCGGCAGGTTGATCCCGCGGCTGCGCAGGTCGTCGACCAGCTCCTTGAGGTCGATCGGCAGCGAGCCGGGACCCGAGGGTGTGACCTCGATGTTGCCGGCGCCGTTGATGGTGAAGAAGTCGCGGCCCCAACCGTTGACGTTGTAAAGCTCGATGGAGTCCTTGACCGTCCAGGCCCGAAGGTCAGTCTGCAACTTCCTAAGCCACCTCCTGCGCTCGCAAGGCTCGCGCAGTTCCTGAGTCTACAAGGACGGCGGCCGTTGTCCAGAAAAAAAACTCGCGCGCGTCGCGGGCTGGACGGCAACCAACCTGGGAGGGAGCTCTACCGCCGCTCCCCCCCAGACCCCCCCTGGGCGGTGCTTAGCTCGGCGTCGATCACCTCGGCGAACGACTCGAACGGGCGGGCGCCCGACAGCAGCCGGCCGTTGACGAAGTAGGCTGGGGTGCCGGTCACCCCCACCTCGGTGCCCTGGCGCAGCTCCGCCTGGATCGCCTGGTCGTGACGATTCGAGGCGAGGCAGGCCTTGAAGGCCCCGGCGTCGAGCCCCAGCCCCGCCGACCGCGTGTTGAGGTCGGCCGAGTCGAGCGCGCCGGGCCGCGACATCAGGCTCCTGTGGTACTCCCAGAACTTCCCCTGCTCGCCGGCACAGCGCGCGGCGCGCGCCGCCGGCACGGCCTCGGGGTGGCCGTCGAGGGGGAAGTCGAGGTGGACCAGGCGCACCTTGCCGGCGTAGCGCTGCAGCACCTCGTCGATCACGGCCTGCGCGCGATGGCAGTACGGACACTGGTAGTCCGAGAACTCCACGATCGTCACGGGAGCGGCGGCGGGACCCGTGGCGGGGGCGCCGGCCGGAACGGCCACCGAGGTGCGCGGAGCGTCGAGCCGGACCGAGACCTTGGCCTTGTCGCGCAGCTCCTTCTCGAATGCCGCGCGGCGCTCCGCGACCGCCCGCTCGCCCAGGACCTCGCGGATCCGGGCGAGTGCCTCGCCCCGCGACGCGGCACCGAAGCGCGGCTTGTTCTGCTCGTAGATCGCCTCGACCTGGGTCTCCGGAAGCGCTGCCGTCTTGGCGTCGACCTCACGTTGCAGTAGCTCCTCGGCCGAGACGCCGCGCTTCTGCGCTTCGGCCGCGACCAGCCGCTCGGAGATCAGCTCGTCGAGGACCTGACGGCGGATCTCGAATTCCTCTTGCCGGAGGCGCGTGAGCCGTCCGGCCGTTCTCTGCTCGAGCTCGGAGGCCAGGATCGCGCCGCCGCTGACCTCGGCGACGACGCCTGTGCCGGTGGCGACCCTCGCGCCCCCGGGTGCGGCCGCGGCCTTTGGCCCGCCGGGCCCCGAGCACCCGGAACACCCGAGCGGAACGGCGATACCTAGAACGAGGGCGAGGCGGAGCTTCGACATTCGAACAGGCTATTCGGCCGACCCGGTGCCGTCAAACAGACTCCACGGCGCGCGGGGCAGCGGGTCGACCAGGGCTGCCATCGAGGGCGGAAAGGGTGTTCCCCGTCTCGAGAGGAGCTCTCCAGGGGGCGCCGGTCGATAGTCCAGACGGCGAAGAGTTCGGGCACACTAGGCCCCGTGGGCCCGACCGCGCGGCGCATACTCGTCGTCGTCGCCATGGCGGTGCTCGCCCGCGGGGCCCTCCACTGGGTGACGTTCCGCCTGCCCGTCTCGAACGACGACGCGATCCTCTTGCTGATGGGGCAGGCGGTGCTCCGCGGGGAGCTCGCGACGACGCTCTGGAACCAGCCGTACAACGGCGCGCTCGATGCCTACCTGCTCGCGCCGCTCTTGGCGTTTCTCCCGCAGCATGCGGCCTATCGTCTCTACCAGCTGACGTGCGCCGCGCTTCTCGTCCTGCTGGTTTTCCTCCTCGCCCGGCGCGTGGGCGGTCCGTCGGCCGGTTGGGCCGGTGCGCTCGTCGCTGCGTGGGGCACTCCGTACATGGGGCTGATGACGGCGACGGGGCCGCCGCCGAACTTCCTGATGCCGCTGGTCACCGGATTCCCGCTGCTGCTCGGGCTCGACGCGCGGGACGCTCCCGCCGCCGGGCGCGCGCGCATCCTCTTTATTGGAGCCGTGTGCGGGCTCGCGGCCTGGAACTCGGCGCTCGCGATACCGGCGTTCGCCGGAATGGCGCTCGGGCTCGCGCTCGCCGGCCTGCGGCCACGCGCTCCTTCGATGCTGACCTTCGCTCTCGGCATGGCGCTCGGAGCCATGCCGCTGCTGGTCGCCCGACTGATCGGCGCGTCCGGGTCGCGGGTCGTCACCGCCTCGAGCGCGGTCACGACGCTGCGGCCGCGCTGGCTGTGGGGGCAGGGCCTCCACGACCTTGGACAGGCACTCGCGGGGTTCCTCGGGCTTCAGGTCCCGCTCGTTGTCGACGGGAAGGAACGCGCCGGCCTGCCGCTGGCCCTGGCCGCGCTCCTGGGTGTCGGTCTCCTCGCCGCCCTCGCCGCGGGCTGCCGCACGCGAAGGGCGCTGCCCCTGCTCGGATGGGGGGCCGCGCTCGCCGGCGCGTTCTGGGTCTCCCGCCGGACAGGGCCCGACGACCTGCGCTATCTCTACGGTCTGAATGCGCCGCTGTTCGCGCTCGTGGGTGCGGGCCTCGCGGCGCCTTGGGCCCGCCGGCGTTCCGTCGCGCTCGGCGCCGGCCTCGCCCTCGTCTTGCCGTGGGGGTACGGCGGCTTTCAGCTCACTCGGGCCTGGACGAACCCCGATCACGCGGACCGCGTCTGGGAAGTGCCCTCGCTCGACGCTGCGATCGCCTCGGCCGGGGCAGCCGGGGCGCGCAGCGCCTATGCGAGCCTGCAGTTCGCGGGTCGCCTCACGCTCGAGTCGCGCGGCGCCGTCATCGCCAGCCAGGCCTGGAACGAGAGGATCCCGGGCGACCCGTTGCGCTTCCGCGACGAGGTGGACCTCGATCCGGTCCCCGCCTGGGTCCTGTCCCACCGCCTGTCGCGGGGGATGCCGCGCGCCGCGGGCTTCCGCGAGCGACTCCGCGGCATGGGCGGGTCCTTCGAAGAGACGGAAGCCGGCGCGTTCGTCGTGTTCCACGGGTTCCGGCCGCCCTACGACGAGTCGCGGCCGGTGCCCAGGGAGCTCATCGGGCTGGCGACGCTCGACGGCCGTGTCGTCGGGGCGGAGACCCTCGACCGCGACCCGGCGACGTCGTGGATCTCGGTCCGGGGCCTGGCACGGGGCGAGGGTCTCGTGGTTCGCGTGAGCCCCAAGCGCCGGCTGTCGGCTCTCGTCCTGGCCGTGGACCTCGAGGCTTCACCGCTCGCGGTTCCCTGGGCCGCTTCCATCGCGGGGCAGGTCGTGTCCGAGGGGCCCGCGCGTTCGGGCTTTCAGTGGGTGAACGGGGCCCCGCGTGCCGGCCGCCAGGCTCTCCTCGCGGTACCGCTCGGCGAACGCGAGACGGACGAGGTGCGTCTCGCGTTCCAGGGGCCCGGGCCGCGTCTCGTGATCGCCGAGGCCTTCCTGTACGGACCCGGAGAAGATCCCCGTCCGGAGGCGGGCGCCGCGTCGGCCCGCGACGCCTTCGAATCGGCTCGCGCGGGCCGGTGGGACGAGGCCGCGCGCCTTTACGCGCAGGCCGTCCGGCTCGAACCGGAGCGGGCCTCGCACCACGCCGCGTGGGCCCGTGCCCGCTGGCGCGCTGCGCACCGGCGCTTCCTCGACGTCGAGAGCCTGTCGGACGGCGGCCCGGAGCTGGTCGAGGCGCGCTAGGCTACGACCAGCGCAGCCGGTAGCGGCAGACGCTGCCGCCGCTGGCCCGGCATTCCTCCTCGACCACGCGGGGCGCGTCCGCCCCGCACATCGCGAGCGCGCGGCGGTACCAGCCGACCACGGTCAGGCAATCGGGCGCGCTGAAGGTCAGGGCGTCGCGCGTGGTCAGCACCGCCTCGCTGTCGCCCGTCTTCTCGTAGTCGCGGCGTCCCTGGTCGTAGTAGTAGGAGTAGATGAGCGCTGCCTTCGCCAGGAATGCGTGCGGGTCTCCGGCGACCAGGAAGCTGCGGTGCACGCCGCCCGGGCCAAGGTTCTTGTCGGCCGACGCCTCGCCGAGCTTTTCGAAGAACTCGGGACGCCCGGCGCCGAGCACGTCGACGATCGCCTGGTCGAGGCGCTTTCCGAGCTCGAACGGATACCAGGCGGATGCGAGCAGCGACGTGAGCGCGTCGCGTTCGCCCGGCTCGAGGCGAGCCAACACGCGATCGAAGCCGTCTTGCGGTGCCAGCTCCTGCACGAGCGCGAGTCGGGTCCGCAGCACGCTGCCCTTGATGTTGATCATGTGCGGCGAACGTCTAGCCGAGCCGGTCGCGGCGCAGCGTCAGGCCGCCGTCGATCGTGATCACCTGGCCGGTGACGTAGGAGTCGGGCTCGAGCAGGAAGCGCACCGCGCGCGCCACGTCCTCGGGGCGGCCGAAGCGCGCCATCGTACCCCGGTCCAGGTAGGGATCGTACTTGCCGCCCTCGACCGAGGCGCGCGCCATGCCCACGACGGTGGCGCCGGGAGCGATGACGTTGACGCGGATGTCGGCCTTGCCGCCGTATTCCTTCGCCAGGATGCGGGCGGCGTGCACGAGCGCGGCCTTGGGCGAGGCGTAGGCGAGGCTGCCCTCGAAGGGGAACACTCCCTGCATGCTCGAGACCAGCACGATCGCGCCTTTGGTGTCGCGCCGCAGCATCTCCTCGGCCGCCGCACGCGCCAGCAGCACCGGCGCCTCGAAGTTGGCGGCGAAGGAGGCGTGGAGCGAAGCAGCGTCGAGCTCGCCGCCCTTCACGCGCGCCGGATCGCCCGTCAGCGCCACGACGCCGTAGAGCTCGCCTTTCACGGCGAGCGCGGCCTCGACGTAGCGCTTGCGGACCTCGGGGTCCGAGACGTCGCCCTCCACGAGATGGACGAGACCCCCGTAGAGGTCCTGCACCCGCTGCTGGAACGCGAGCGCGTTGCCGCGGTTGGCGCGGTAGCCGACGACCGGGATGGCGCCGTCCTGCACGAGCAGGGCAGAGGTCGCGGCGCCCAGCCCGGAGGCGCCGCCGGGCAGCAGCACCACCCGGCCGGCGAGCGCCTTGCGGTTGAAGTCGTAGCGGTGCTCCGCGTAGCGCCGGGCCTGCTCCGGGTCGAGGTGGCGGGAGGGCATCGTTCAGTCCTCGAAAAGCCCGCCGAGCGAGGCCAGCTGAAGTGCTTCGAGCGAGTCCACGACGCGGTGCGCGGAGCGCAGCTGCTGGGCGGGATAGCTGTGCGCGACACCGACGACCTTCATGCCAGCGCCGAGTGCTGCGGCGAGGCCGGGGACCGAGTCCTCGAACGCCACGCACTCCTCGGGCACCAGGCCAGGGGCCCGAACCGCGAGCAGGCGCGCCGCCTCGAGGTAGGGGGCCGGATCGGGCTTGGTACGCTCGGCGTCCTGCGCGCCAACGACGGCCGAGAACGCGTCGCGCACTCCGATCCCAATGAGAATGGCCTCGATTTCCTCGCGCCGCGCGCCCGATGCGATCGCGAGCGGCAGCTCCGAGGCGAGAGCAGCAATCACCTCACGGGCCCCCGGGAAGACGGGGATCTCGGGGATCAGCAGGGCGAAGCGCTCGACCTTCACCCGCGCCACGCGCTCGAGCCGCGCCCGGTCGGGCCGCTCACCACGCCGCTCGAAGGCCCGCCGGATCGAGCTCAGGTCGTCATGCGCCAGCAGGTGCTCCCAGTACTCCTCGCGCGTGATCTCGATTCGTTCGGAAAGGAGAGCCTCGCGCAGCGCGCGGAAGTGCAGGGGCTCGCTGTCCACGATCACTCCGTCGAAGTCGAATACCGCCGCGCGCAGGCCCATGCTTTCCGGGCCGCATTCTAGCAAGCGGCGTGCCCACGCACCCGCGCAGGACTTGGGCACGCTATCATCTTCGAGACGGCCCCGCATGAACTGTCCCGCCTGCCGCGCCCAGAACGAGAGCAAGGCCCGCGTGTGTTTCGCCTGCGGAGCGCCGCTGGACCCCGCGCTCGCGGCGCTCGTGGAGGGAGCCCTGTTCGCCTCGCGCTACGAGATCCTCGGCCCGCTCGGCCGCGGCGGCATGGGCATGGTGTATCGGGCCTTCGACCGCGAGCTCGGCGAGACGGTCGCGATCAAGGTACTGCGGCCCGACGTGGCGCGCGAGTCGGGGCGGGTCGAGCAGCGCTTCCGCTCGGAGATCCGGCTGGCGCGCCGAGTGCGGCACCGCAACGTCTGCTCGGTCTACGGCGACGGCGAGGACCGCGGGCTGCTGTACATCTGCATGGAGCTGGTGGAGGGCCAGAACCTGGCGGCGGCCGCGCGCGAGGCGGGCGGGCTGCCGCACGACGAGGCCTGGAGCGTCACGCTGCAGGTTGCCGACGGTTTGAGCGCCATCCACGAGGTCGGCGTCGTTCACCGCGACCTCAAGACGGCGAACCTGATGCGCGACCGCAAGGGCGTCGTGCGGGTGATGGACTTCGGCATCGCCAAGCAGCACGGGGCGACCGGTGGTGTCACGGTGACTGCCACCGGCAGCCTGATGGGGACCCCCGAATACATGAGCCCGGAGCAGCTGCGCGGCGAGGACGTCGACTTCCGCGGCGATCTCTACTCGCTCGGGGTCGTGGTCTTCGAGCTGTTCAGCGGCACGCTCCCGTTCCGTGGCGAGACGCCGGTCGCCACCATCGTGCGCCAGCTGCACGATGCGCCGTTCCTCGACCTGCCCGGGCTCCCGGGGCCGCTGCGGCCGGTGCTGGCGCGTGCTCTCGCCAAGGACCCCGCCGACCGTTACCCGACCGCCGTCGAGATGCGCCGCGCGCTCCAGGCCGCGTGCGCGCAGTCGGCGCCGGGAATCCTGCCCGCGCCGGGGACATGGCCGCTCGATCACGGGCCGGAGGACGAGACGCGGCCCGTCGTGCACGTGGCCGAGCGGCCCCCGATCGCCCGGATGGCGCTCGCGCAGGCCGCGCTCGCAGTGCTCGCCGTGCATCTCGTGAGTAACGGTGGCGTCGCGGCGCCGCCGCCGCCGGCTCCGGCCGTCCCCGTCGTGGCAGTCGCGCCCCCGCCGACCCCGGCTGTCGAGCCTCCGGCGACTCCGCCTCACACGCGAGACCCCGCACCGCGGTTTCCGCTCGCGAGTGCAGAGCACCTGCCGACCCCGCTGCCCCTGGCACCAGCGGATCCGCCCGCGGCGCTACGAGAGGCAAAGGAGCCGGCTTCGCTGCCGAACGACCCCCGGGTCTACGACGAGGACGAGGTGGACGTCCCGCCGCAACGGGTGTCCGGAACCAGCGCGCCGTACCCGGACTGGGGTCCGAAGCTCGCGAAGGGCGAGAAGGCCTCGATCACCGCGAGCTTCGTCGTGAACGAGGCCGGCGACGTCACCGACATCCGTGTCGAGCAGGGCGGCGGGGTGCTCGAGGCGATCCTGCCCGAGATCAGCCGCTGGAAGTACGAGCCGGGCCGCAAGCACGACCGGCCGGTGAAGGTGCGCGTCAGCTGGAAGCACACCTTCATCGGCGGGTGACTACCAGCGCTCCTCGACAAGGCCGGCGCGGTGGTTCTCGTATCGGGCCAGTACGAACAGCAGGTCCGAGAGCCGGTTCAGGTAGACCAGGATCCCGGGCTCGACCGGGGCGTCGTGCGACAGCGCCACGACCGAGCGTTCGGCGCGGCGTGCGACGGTGCGCGCCTGGTGCAATAGCGCCGCTGCCTTTGTGCCGCCCGGCAGGACGAACGCACGCAACGGCGGCAGCTCGCGCTCGCGTGCGTCGATCACCCTCTCCAGCCTGCGCACATGAGCGGAAGTGACGGCGGCCTTGGCCCGCCGGGCTGCGACCTTGTGCGTCGGATCGGCGAGGCGGGCGCCGATCGCGAACAGGTCCTTCTGGACCCGGCCGAGCAGCCGAGCGAGCGGGGCGCCGGCGAGTGCTATCACGGCTCCCAGCGCCGCGTTCGCTTCGTCGACGTCGCCGTATGCGGCGACGCGCGGAGCGTGCTTCGGGACGCGGGCGCCACCGAGCAGCCCCGTGAGGCCAAGGTCGCCGGTCTTCGTGTAGATCTTCACGCGGGAGCTCCCGCAGCGTCGAAAGCCAGGACCACGTGGGCCGGTGCGCCGTTCACCTCGACCGAAGTGCCGGCGCCGAAGTGGCTGCGATGGACGTAGCCGAGCGCAATCGGCCCGAGGCGGGGCGACACCGCAGAGGTCGTGAGCCAGCCGATCTCCTTGCCGGCGGCCATGACCGCCGCCCCCGGCGCGGCGGGCGCGCCCAGTCGCAGCCCCCGCAGGGCCTTGTTGACGTGGCCGCCGCGTCCCTCGAGCCGAGCGATCACTTCCTGGCCCAGATAGCAGCCCTTGGTCGACGAGTGGTAGAGCTCCAAGAGCCCGGTCTCGTGGAGCAGGTTGTTCTGGGTCACGTCGGTTCCGTACCAGGGACAGAGCGCCTCGATGCGCAGGGCATCGAGCGCCTCGCCGCCGATTTGGACAGCGCCCGCGGCCACCAGGGCGTCCGAGACGGAAGCCGCCGCCTCGGTAGCGGCGTGCAGGACAAACCCCCCGTCGGGCAGGTCGCTCGCGCGCACGAGCCGCACCGCCGTGCCGCCCACGCGCGCCTCCCGGTGCGCTTCTTTCTCCTCGGGCAAAGGCGCCGCTCCCGCCGCCACCAGGACGTCGCCGGCGCGGGGCCCGATCATCGCGAGAACAGCCGTCTCCCGCGTCGCGAAGCGCACCGGCGCTCCCACCTTGTGGAACTCGAGCGTGCGCAGCACAGGCTCGAGGCGGTCCTGCCCGCTCTCGAGCACCACGAGGTTCGTGTCGACCAGCACGCGCAGCAGCGCCTGCAGCGAGCCTTTCGCCGTCATGCTGGCGGCGAGGCGGCCTTCGCCGGGCCGGAGCCCCTTCACCTCGTTGCTGAGCATCGAGTGCAGGAAGTCCTGGCGCTTGGGGCCGGTCACGTCGAGCGTGCCGCGCGCGAGCGTGACGAGCGCCGCCGCCTCGCGCCCCGCCGCGTACTGCCTGAGGGCCGCGTCCCGCGCCGTGTCTCGAACTCCGCTCGCCTGACTCATCCGGCCAGTTTACCCCGCGCACTGCCGCGACTAGAATGGATGCCTCATGTCCGACTTCAAGATCACGGTCAGAAACCACGGCCCACTCCGTCTGGAGGGCGCCATCACGATCACAGACGAGGGCGGGAAAGAGTGGGGCCTCGCCGGCCGCACGGTCGTCTCGCTCTGCCGCTGCGGGAACTCGGCGAACAAGCCGTTCTGCGACGGCTCGCACAACCGGGTGGGCTTCAGCTCGAGCTGCGAGGCTTCCGAGCTGCCGCCGCCGGCCCCGAAAGGCTGAGGCAAAAGGTGAACCGGCTCCTTCGGCTTCACGTCCCGGTCGCGCTCGCCGCGGCTCTTCTAGCACCCGCCTGTGGACAGGACACGCCGACGCTCTCCGACGTGGCGCGCGCCATCGTCCAGGTGACGGTCGCGCCGAACCCCGTGCCGGCCAGCCAGAACTCCCTCACCGGCGCGGTCTCGATCGGCTACAAGGTGACGATCGCCGAGCTCGCGGGACTGGGTGGCGAGGTGCTGTTCGTCAGCAGCCAGGTCTTCGACCCGGAGACCGGCTTGCTCGTGGGCATCTCCTACTTCGACGGCGTCAACCTCGTGGTCTTCGTCGGCAGCAAGCGAGTGGAGCCGGCGGGCACGCTGGTGGTGCCCAAGACGATCAGCTACCTGCTGCCCGATCTCCGCACGAGCGCGCTCCTGGCCGTGACGGTGCAGGTGAGGGACGACCGCGACAACCTGATCAACCAGTCCGTGCTCGTCAAGGTCGAACAACCCCCGCAGTGACGATGCTCCAGGAGCCCACCCGCGCCGCCGCGGGGGCTTCGCGCGTCGCCGGGATCCTGCTGCATCCGACGTGCTTGCCCGGACCGCACGGGATCGGCGAGCTCGGGCCCGCGGCGACGGCGTTCCTCGACTTCCTCCACGAGGCCGGCCTGGGCCTCTGGCAGGTGCTGCCGCTCGGGCCCACGGGCTACGGCGACTCGCCGTACCAGTGCTTCTCGGCTTTCGCCGGCAACCCGCTTCTGGTCTCGCTCGATCGGCTGCGCGACGATGGGCTGCTGACGGCCGAGGAGCTCGGCGAGCGACCCGACTTCCCGGCGCGCGAGGTCGACTTCGGCCGGGTGATCGAGTGGAAGCGGCCGCTGCTCGCGAAGGCCTACGCGACCTTCGAGAAGAATGCGGACGCGAGCCGCCGCGAGCGCTTCGAGGCTTTCACCAGGGGCCACGCCGCGTGGCTCCGCGACTTCGCGCTGTTCATGGCCCTGAAGCGCGCGAACGGCGGCGCCGCGTGGAACACCTGGCAGCGGGCGCTCGTGGAGCGCGAGCCGCCGGCCCTCGACAAAGCCCGTAGCGAGCTCGCGCGCGAGCGGCAAGAGATCGAGTTCGAGCAGTGGCTCTTCTTCGGGCAGTGGGCGGAGCTCAAGCGCGCGGCCCACCAGCGGGGCATCCGCCTGATGGGCGACGTGCCCATCTTCGTCGCCCACGACAGCGCCGACGTCTGGGCGCATCCCGAGCTCTTCCACCTCGGCAGCGACGGCCGGCCGTCGTTCCAGGCCGGCGTCCCGCCCGACTATTTCAGCGCCACGGGGCAGCTGTGGGGCAACCCGCTGTATCGCTGGGACGCGCTCGCCCGCACAGGCTACGACTGGTGGACGGGAAGGCTGCGCGCCACGCTCGAGCTCGTGGACCTCGTGCGCCTCGACCACTTCCGTGGCTTCGAGGCGTACTGGGAGGTGGCCGGGGACGCGTCGACCGCGGTCCACGGGCGCTGGGTGAAGGGCCCCGGCGTGGCCTTGTTCGAGGCGCTGCGCGCGGCCATCGGCGAGCTCCCGGTCGTGGCCGAGGACCTGGGCGTCATCACGCCCGAGGTCGAGGCGCTGCGCGACGGGTTGGCTCTACCGGGCATGGCGATCCTCCAGTTCGCGTTCGGGAGCGACGCGCACGCGAACGAGTTCCTGCCCCACAACTACCCCAGGCGCAAGGTCGTCTACACAGGGACGCACGACAACGACACGGTCGTGGGCTGGTGGAACGCCGGGGTGGGGGACTCGACACGCAGCCCGGCCGAGGTGGAGCGCGAGCGGGAGCGCGCGCTGGCCTACGTGGGCGGCGACGGGAGCGAGATCCATTGGGACTTCATCCGCACGTTGTTCGTCTCGGCGGCCGACACGGCTATCGTGCCGCTGCAGGACGTCCTGGGAACGGGATCGGCGGGGCGCATGAACCTGCCCGGGCGGGGCCACGGCAACTGGCGCTGGCGCTATATCGCGAGCGAGCTCACGCCGGAGCGGTGCCGGCGGCTGCGGGCGATCACCGAGGGCTCCGGCCGCGGCCGGAAGGACGCGGCTCGCGCCGCGAAGTAGCGCCGCGTGGCGTCGCGGTCGCCGGCGACTACCTCTTGCCGGTGTGCGCCGGCTGTTCCGGCGGCCGCTCGGTCATCACGCGGTAGAAGCCGGCCACGTCTTCCCCGGGGCCGTCCGTGAAGCGCTTGTACACCTTGCCCACCGGGTTGCAGCCGCGGCCGTCGGGCATGCGCACCACGATCGGGGAGCTCGCGACCCCGGCCATGCCGACCTCTTGCGTCGAGCACCAGCGGCCGCCCGCACGGCGCACGAAGACCTCGCCCACGTAGCAGCCCATCGAGAAAAGCAACGGCTGCAGGTCCTCGAACTTCTGGTCTTTCCGCAGGTCGTCCAGGATCCCGTCGATCTGCTTCAGGCTGTAGACGCCGTAGTCGAGCCTGGCCCCGTAGGTCTCTTCGACCCATGGGACGACCATCGCGGCGATCTTGGGCGCGGTCTCTGGCGTGGGGGTGATGGCCATCGGCGGATTGACCCTCCTACAGACGCCGGCTCTCGTCAAGCGGCGCTCCGCTCACCTCCGCTCGCCCGACCATAGCGAGCGATCTCCTCGATCCCTCTGTTATGATTCATGACATTCCCTCATGGCCTGAGGCGGGAGAGAACCATGGAGCTCTCGCAACTCCGCACCTTCCGCGTGGTGGCCGACACGCTGAACTTCACGCGTGCGGCCGAGCGGCTGGGTCTCACCCAGTCGGCCGTGAGTCACCAGATCAAGTCACTCGAGACCGAGCTCGGCGAGCCGCTCTTCATCCGCGCCAAGCGCGGCGTCAAGCTCTCGCCTGCCGGACAGGCGGCGCTCGAGCACGCGGTGCGGCTGCTCGACGAGGCCGAGGCGCTCCGCGAGCGGGTGAGCGGGGGCGAGCATTCACCCGCGGGGCGCGTCCGCGCCGCGGCGGCGACCCAGGCGATCGTGCATCTCTTCGCCCCGCTCTTCGAAGCCTTCATGAAGGCCCAGCCGCGGATCGACGTCTCGTTCCGCACCACGGCCAGCACCGACGAGACGGTGGCCGACATCCTGAACGGCGCCGCCGACGTCGGGTTCGCCTCGCTGCCGGTCTACTCGCCCGCGCTCAAGATCGAGAGCCTGTTCGAGGACGAGCTGCTGCTGACGGTCGGGCACGGCCATCGCCTGGCCGGGCGCGGCGAGGTCGGGATCGAGGAGCTGCGCACGGAGCGCCTGATCCTGTTCGAGCGCGGGGGCTCGATCCGGCGCACGACCGACCAGTTCTTCAACAAGGTCGGGATCGAGCCTTCGCTCGCGCTCGAGTCGAACGACACCTCCTTCATCAAGCTGATGGTCGAGCGCGGTATCGGCGTGTCGCTGCTGCCGGCGTGGGCCGTGCGCGACGAGGTGGCCTGGGGCTGGCTTTCGAAGCTGCGCGTCGAAGGCCACCGCCTGCGACGAACCGTCGCCGTGATCTCGCTAGCGCGCTTCCAGCCGTCGGCGACGCGCGCGTTTCTGGAGTTCGTGCGGGTCCGTCGCTCGGAGCTGCAGCAGATGGCCGAGGGGAATCCGCGCGGGGACGAAGCGAAGCCGGGCCCTAGGCGCCGGTAGCCAGCGCATGCGCAGCAGCCATCCCTCCGTCTTCGTTCTCGTCCTGAGCCTCGCCGTGCCCGCGCCCGCGGCGCCCCAGTCCGCGTCGCCATCCCCGGGCCCGCGCGACAAGGGCTTCTCCGGCAGCTTCGAGGGCTCCGCCGTTCTCACGAACGACGATGCAGGCCTCGCGTGTCGTTACGAGCGCCAGCCGGGCATCCCGAGCGTGCGCCTCGAGCTCGGCGCGGGAAAGTCCGTCGCGGGCTCGATCGCCATCGACATGCCGGCCCCCGAGGGGATGGCGTGCCCCGCGCTTCGAAAGCGCTACTCGATCGCCGAGTTCGTGCTGGAGGGCTCCACGCTCTCCTTCACCGATTCCGGAAGCAACGAATGGACGCTGTCGGTGCGCGAGAACGGGGCGATGCTTCGGGGCTTGATGGCGTGGCGGGAGGGAGGCATCGAGCAGCCACTCGCCGAGGGCTTCTCGCTCCCCGGCGGGCGGCGCCTGCTGGCCCGGCTCAGCGGCGAGGTCGAGCTGCATCGCGTGACGCCAGGTGGAGCCGGGGCCGAAGCACCGACGGCGGTACCGACCGGAGCTGGGCAGAAGCTCGGCCACCTCGGCGCGATCCTGGGCGCGAACGTCGTCGGGCTTGGGCTGCTCTACGGGGCGAACGAGCTCGGCAAGGGCAGCGCCGAGAGCGGCGTCATCACCTGCTCGCCCCGTACCTGCATCGTCGGTGCGCCCAACGAGCCGTGCTTCTGCGAGGCCAACGTCCTTTCCGGCGCGCCTTGCGGAACGACGCAGACCGGGGCGCCCATCGGCGCGCTGTGCGACGGCCGGGCCGTACCCTGCCAGTCCGGCTTCTCCTGCAACAGCGGCCTCTGCGAAGACCGCTTCGGCCGGTGCCCATACTGAGAGCGCCCGCGTCCGCTGCCCGCCTGCTGCGCGCCAGCGACCGGAAAAGCGGACAGCCTCGCGCACGCGGTTCAGCCGCTGCAGGCCGCGGCGCTCTGGGTGTCAAGCCGAGCGCCCGCCGAACCCCAGTCGCGACTATGCGCTGCGGGCCGCGTGTGACGCCGCGCACCCACGCCCCGGCCCTGGCACCACCGTTGCTCGGCCCTACCTCGGGAGGTCGTCATGAACGCCCGAGCCCGCGCCCAGGCCGCCACGCTTCAGGTCGCACTCGCCCTGCCCGCCGCCGCGTCGGCCGGATCCGCGATCGCGCCAACCTGTCGCGTCGATCGGATCGACGGGGCGAGCTACGCGCTCACGACTCGGGCCGTCGCTACGGCGGTGACCGAGCCGCGCCACCGCTGGTGGGACTCGTTCGATCTCGGTAAGTACGAATACGACCTCGCCGACCTGAACCTGGCGGTCACGCGGGCGGCGGAGCGCGCCCTCGAAATCGACGCGTCGAACCTGCTCGCGCACCAGATCCTCGCGCGCCAGTACCTCGTGCTGGGCGAGCCGGAGCTGGCGCAGGAGGCGTGGCGCTCCGTGTTCGCGGCCGGCGGCGCGGTGGCCTGGACGGCGACCCTCTACGACGTCGACGCGCGGACGTACTTTCTGGTCGCCTTCGACGCGCGTGGCGTGCGTATCTACCGCTTCAACCAGGTCGTGGAACGGCTGAAGCGCGGCTTCTACGGGATCCCGGAGTTCCCGGGGCCGGCCGACGCGCGATTCTCGGCTTCGTCGGCGGGCTGCATCCCCGTCGAGATCGTGCCCGACGCCGAGGTGCCCTGGTCCAACGTGCGCGAGATCAAGGCCGGCAACTGGGTGCTCTGGTTCAAGCTCCACGAGCCCGTGCGCGTCGCGTCGGACCGGACGGGCAAGCGCAAGACGCTCGACGAGATCAAGCTGAACCTGCACGGCCGCACCGGCTCACTCGAGGTGTACAAGCCCACGGGCGAGAACCAGCTCGCCCTTCGCGGCCGCGGCCCGGCCGACTACCAGGACATGGTCCGGCGCACGCTGGTGGCGTTCGTCGACCCGAGCCGGCGAGTGGCCCTGCCCCCCGTCAAGCCCGGCGTCGGCTGGTAGCCGCGCCGCTCCTTCCTGACGCCTCAGGTGGAGCACGCGGCGCAGAGGGTGGCGCGGCTGGGCGAGCGATCGATCAGGCGATCGAGGCGCTCCCGACCCAGAGGCGGGCGTCCGCCGTGACCATCGTGGCCGAGGTGGGTCCGCTCTCGCGCTTCCCGAGGCCAAAACAGCTCATGGGCTCTTATTAGACTTGACCGGTCGTCCCATATCAGAATCAGGCGGGGAGTGGCCATGGGCACAGGCAGACCTGCCGCAAGCGAGTACGCGCCGTTCTATGCGGGCTACGTGGCGCGCGTCGGCGAGGACGACATCCTCGGCGTCCTCGGCGCCCAGGCGAGCGAGATCGGACGGCTCGCCCGCCAGGTGCAGGAGCCGAGGGAGAGCTACCGCTACGCCGAGGGCAAGTGGAGCATCCGCGAGGTGCTCGGCCACGTGATCGACGCGGAACGCGTGTTCGGGTACCGGGCGTTCTGCTTCAGCCGCGGCGAGCAGGCGCCGCTGCCGAGCTTCGACGAGAACCAGTACGTGGGCGCGGCCGGAGCCGACCGCATCCCGCTCGTCGAGCTGGCCGACGAGTTCGCGGCGGTCCGGGACTCGAACCTGGCGTTCCTGGGCCGGCTCGTCCCCGACGAGTGGACGCGCATCGGCACCGCGAGCGCCCATCCCGTCTCGGTCCGCGCGCTCGCGTGGATCATGGCCGGCCACCCGCGTCACCACCTGGCGGTGCTCCGCGAGCGCTACGGCGTGGCCTGAGCTAGTAGCCGAGGCGCTTGTCGACGACGCTCTCCAGACGCTCGCCCTGGCGGAAGCGGTCGAGGTTGCGGAGGAACGCGCGCATCGCGGCCTCGCGCCAGCCCGGGGTGTTGTCGGCGCAGTGCGGGGAGACGAGAACGTTCTCGAGCCCGTAAAACGGGTGCCCGGCCGGTAGCGGCTCGATCTCGAACACGTCGAGGGCCGCGCCGCGGATGCGTCCCTCGCTGAGCGCGCGCACGAGCGCCGCTTCGTCGACCACGGGTCCGCGGCCGACGTTGACCAGCACGGCCGTCTTCTTCATCGCTGCGATCGCCGCTTTGCCGACGAGCCCGCGGGTCTCCGGCGTCAGCGGCGTGGCGACGACGACATCTCGCGCGCCGCATCAGGGCACGAGCTCTCCGGGAGGCAGCGTCTCGTCGACCCAGGGGTCCTGCCCCGAGAGCGCCGGACGCCTTCGCAGCGCGAGCACCTTCATCCCGAGACGCTGCGCCCGCTCGGCGACCCCGTGGCCGATGTCGCCATAGCCGACGATGCCGAGCGTGCGCCCGGCCAGGTCCTCGGGCTCGAACGGCTCCCAGACGCCGCGCTGCTGGTTGCGGATCAGGCGCCGGAAGTCCTTGGCGAAGTACAAGAGTGCGGCGATCACGAACTCCGCCAGGCTGCGGCTGAACACCCCGCGCCCGTTCGTCAGCACCACGTCGGAGTCGACGAGAGCGGGGAAGAGCAGCGAATCGAGCCCGGCAGCGCGACTGTGAACCCAGCGGACGCCCGGGGCCATCGCCAGGACCGGCTCGAGCGCGCTCCCGCCCATCGAGCAGACGAGGATCGTGTCGGCCGGAGCCGTGGCCGCGAAGTCCGCCGGCTGGGTCCCGAAGACATACCGGACGCCCGGCGCGGCCCCGTCGAGGACCGGCAGTGACTGGTCTTCGGGACGGGCCAGCACCCAGACCGTGACGTCTCGCATGGCGCGGAGCCTAGCCCGAAGTTCCTTTCACTGGGAGTGACGATCTGTTTGACGGGTTGGAGGTTAGCCGCAAGTCAGGCTTCCGCTTTCTGTCTACAGCCCCAGTAAC
>Ga0247727_10005379_pt1 | contig 26066 bp, 26 predicted proteins | sample WisWelCaveWW1625_FD_202498 | JGI IMG/M metagenome (GOLD analysis project Ga0247727, IMG submission 202498) | Biofilm microbial communities from Wishing Well Cave, Virginia, United States - WW16-25 | ecosystem: Environmental > Aquatic > Deep subsurface > Groundwater > Cave microbial mat | place...
ATCGAATCATAGCCCGTTCTCCGGTTGTGTTGAGTTGCGTTCTCAACCACTCGCATCGGAGAATGGGCTTTTTTTCTTGAATACTTTGTCATCAACTAATCCTTAAAATGTGCAAAAGGCCAGTTGTTAAAGACGTTTATCAAATCACTAATAGATTTCCACGCGAAGAATTGTACGGTTTGACATCTCAAGCCCGGCGCTCAGCGATTTCAATTCCTTCTAACATTGCGGAAGGATTTAAGAGATACCACAGTAAGGAATACCGGCAATTCTTGCACGTGACCTTAGGTTCAGCAGCAGAACTAGAAACGCAGCTAATCATTGCCTGTGAACTTAGCTTTATTACTCAATTGCAGCTGAGTAACATTTCAGAAAAATTGGATCATCTATCAAAAATGATATCTTCTTTGTTAGCCAAATTGAAATGAACGAAGTACGATGTGCTAAGTACGATATACGATTTTTATGAAAATTAACCTTACAACGAAAATAAAGAGTCTCACATTTCGTAATCCAATCACTGTCGCTTCCGGCACATTCGGAACTAAAGACGAATACGCCTCGTTCGTGGATTATGAAAAATTGGGGGCGATCATTACAAAAACGATTACCCTGAATCCGCGCGGCGGTAATCCCATGCCGCGGATCTGTGAAGTGGCCGGGGGAATGCTCAATGCCATTGGCCTGCAAAATAAAGGCCTTAAAGATTTTATTGAAAATAAAATTCCTCATTTCGAGAAAATAAAAACGCCTTTAATTGTCAATATCGCCGGAGAAACCACGGACGAATTCCGCGAGCTTACCAAGGCCTTGGATTCACATAAACACGTGGTCAAAGGGATTGAGCTGAACCTTTCATGCCCCAATATTGAAAAAGGCGGTGCGAACTTTATGAAAAAGCGGACATTGATTCGCGAAGTCATTGAGGCCGTGCGATCGGAAACCGACATCCTGATTTCGGCAAAACTTTCGCCCGAGCTTGGGGATGTGGTTGAAATTGCAGGGGACTGCATCAGCGCAGGCGCGGATGCCTTGAGCTTGATTAATACCTTAAAAGGGTTGGCTGTGGATATTGAAAGGCGAAGGCCTCGTATTGCAAATATTACCGGCGGTTTGAGTGGGCCGGCGATCAAGCCCGTCGCGTTGCGCTATGTCTACGAAATCAAGAAAAACTATAAAGTTCCCGTGATCGCTTCAGGCGGGATTATGACAGCGGCCGATGCACTGGAATTTTTAATTGTCGGTGCTGATCTGATTGCCGTGGGGACAGCCAATTTCATTAACCCCAAGGCAACTCTGGACATTCTGCAGGGAATTGCAGACTATTGCAAACGCCACCAGATCAGCCATATTAACGATTTGCGCGGCACTTTTAATCACACGATGAATATCGAGGGCCCTTCAATAGGAGGATGAACGAGAGTAATCACGTATGATTCAACTATCTGATCGTTTCATCGTCGCGCTGGATACGCCAAGGCTGGAAGAGGCCAAGAAGCTTCTCACCGAGCTTCAGGGCGTGATTACTTTCTACAAAATCGGCCTGGAACTCTTTAGCGCTCACGGCTGGAAGGCAGTCGAGCTTGTGCGTCAATTCGGCGGCCGTATATTCCTGGACTTGAAACTCCACGACATTCCCACGACCGTTGCCAAAACGGCCGCTGTTATTTGTGAGCATGAAATCGATATGTTCAATGTTCATGCCTTGGGCGGATTTGAAATGATGAAAAAAACCGCTGAGACTGTGGACGCTTGTGTCAAAACCGGCAAAAAAAAACCGATTATTTTGGCTGTCACCATTCTAACGAGCCATACCGAGGAAGATCTTTCCCGTGATCTTGGGATCCAGAAGGGGTTAAAAGACGAGGTGATAAGCCTTGCGCGCCTTGCCCACAAAGCCGGACTGAACGGTGTGGTTTGTTCACCGCAAGAAATTGCTCTGGTGCGGCAGGAGTTACCTAAGGACTTTACGCTGGTGACCCCTGGGGTCAGACCCCTTGAATCCGATAAAAACGATCAAAAAAGGACGCTTACTCCCCAAGAAGCCCTTCAAGCCGGTGCTGATTACCTTGTGATCGGACGCCCCATCACCGCGGCCGCTGACCCACGGGCCCAGGCACTGGCGATTCTTAGCTCCCTATGACATTTCTTGACACAGGGGGGGGAGCTTCCTATAATGCCGCAACTCATGGGCCCTCAGTGACTTTAAAAAAATTCCTATCTATCTACGGTTCTTAGGGTTATAGCATGCTTCGCAGTATGACTACTTTTGCCCGCACGTCAGGTTCTTCCGCGAAAGGCGACGCTTGGGCGGTTGAGATACGTTCTGTTAATCATCGTTACTTTGAATTTTCGGTCAAATTGCCGCAGGATTTCGCGATGTTTGAAGAACAAATCCGCGATGCGGTGCGCTCAAAAATCAGCCGCGGAAAGATTAACGTCGGAATTGTTCAGCATGAAAATGGCAAAGCGAATGGCGAGTTGTTTGTGCTCGATGAGACAGCTGCTAAACGCTACCTTAATGCTATTTCCAGGTTAAGTAAAAAATTCCGCATCAAGGGAGAGGTTAATCTCGGGGATATGATTTCACTGCCCGGAGTTTTAAGGGTCGAAAAGCCCAAACGGTCCCTGGAAGAAATATGGCCGGCTTTGGAACGACTGCTTGCCAAAACCATCCGCCAGGCTGTTTCCCTTAAAGAAAAAGAGGGGCGCGAGATTACTCGGGATGTCAGCCAGCGGCTCAAACAAGTTCAAGCGGCCCTTTATCGAGTCGAGAAAGAACTGAAAAATAAGACCCAACAGTATTTTGAAAAATTGAAGGCGCGGGTGAATGAACTGCTTGGCCGTGAAATTGAAGATCAAGAGCGGCTCCTGAGGGAAGTGGCTTTTTTGGCTGAAAAAAGTGATGTGACTGAAGAAATGAACCGGTTGAAAAGTCATATCCATTTATTTCAGGAGCGGATAAGCCGTTCGCAGAATGAAATTGGCCGTGAATTGGATTTCCTTTGCCAGGAGATGAACCGGGAAATCAATACGCTCGGAGTCAAGGCCCAATCTTTTGAAATTTCTCAGGAAGTGATTTTTATCAAAAGTGAGATCGAAAAAATCCGTGAGCAAATCCAGAATGTCGAGTAAACCCGCACCGGAAAAAAAGGGGCTTTTGATTATTCTTTCGGCGCCCTCGGGTTGCGGCAAAACGACCCTTGTGGACCGCCTGTTAAAGCGGCATCCGGAGTGGCTAAGGTCTATTTCGGCGACGACGCGGGCCCCGCGGCCGGATGAAAAAGATGGGAGCGATTATTTTTTTCTATCGCCGCAACAGTTTGAACAAATGGAACAAAAAAAGGAATTTCTTGAATCTGCCCGGATTTTTAACCATGCGTATGGAACCCCCAAGGCGGAATTAACCCAGCATCTTGCCGAGGGGAAAAATATTGTGCTCGCCATTGATGTCCAGGGCATGAAGCAGGTCAAAAAACTGGCCGATAAAAATATAGCGCTAGTGACGATTTTTGTTTTACCTCCTTCGATTAAAGTCCTGAGGGAAAGGCTTGAGGGGCGGAAAACCGAATCCCCGGAAGAGATTCAAAGACGGATTGAAATAGCCCAGGATGAAATCAAGGCGGCAAGTCTTTATGATTTTACGGTTGTGAACCAGCAACTGGAACAGACTGTGCTTGAAATCGAAGAGGTAGTCAAAAAAATTCAAAATGAAAAAAGGAGGAAACCATCCAGTGTCTTACGTACCCCTTGAGAAGATGTTAAAGAAAAAGGACGCGAGCCTTTACAAGCTTGTACTAACGGCGGCTGCCCGTGCGAATGAGTTAACGCAGGGATCTCTGCCTTTGGTACCGACAAGCTCGAAAAAGGTCTCGATTGTGGCTTTGGAAGAAATTGCGGGAGGAAAAGTCCGTTATGAAGAAATCAAGCCCAAAGGCAAAAAGTCTCTCGAATAAGACGATCCTGCACATTATCACCGGAAGTATCGCTGCCTATAAGGCAGGGGATCTGATACAGCTTTTCCGGGATGCTGGCGCGCGCATAACGTGTGTCATGACGGAGTGTGCCAAGGCCTTTGTAACGCCATTGACCCTGCGTGCCCTGAGCGGCCAGAAGGTTTATCACGACTTCTTCTCTCCGGACACTCCCTATGATGTCTTGCATACCTCGCTTGCCGAGGAAGCGGACCTTGTCCTTGTGGCACCCGCCTCAGCTAATTTTATCGCCCGACTTGCAGCAGGAATGGCCAATGACCTGGCCTCAAGCATTGTGCTTGTGACGCGGCGCCCTGTCGTGATTGTTCCTGCCATGAATGACCAAATGTATACGCACCCCCTAACCCAGGCCAATATCAACCGGTTAAAGGATATCGGCTACCGGTTTATTGATCCCGTGGTCGGGCATCTGGTCTGCGGTAAAGAAGCGATTGGGCATGTTTCAGCGCCTGAGCAGATTTTGAGCACGATACAGCCTATGCTCAAACGCTGAAGTGAAGGAAATGCCTTTACGCAGGCGCATTCTGATTACGGCCGGTCCTACCCGCGAAATGCTGGATCCTATCCGGTTTATCTCTAATCTTTCAACGGGCACACTGGGTTATGCGTTGGCTGAAGTGGCTTGCAGGAAACGCTACAGCGTCACCCTGATCAGCGGGCCGACCGCCTTGCGCCCTCCTCACGGTGTGCGTTTTATTCCGGTAGTCACGGCCAAGGAAATGAAACAAGCGTGTTTGAAACAATTTCCTCAGCACGACATTCTCGTGATGACAGCTGCGGTGTGTGATTTTATGGCGGCAAAAAAGCATCGTCAGAAATTACGCCGGAAAGAGACCCGGAAAATTGACGTAGCGCCAACCGAGGATATTGTTGCCGGCCTCGCAAGAAGAAAAGGAAACCGCCTTGTGATTGGGTTTTCCCTTGAAACAAAAGACTGGATCCGCAAGGCAGTCAAAAAAATGAAAGAAAAAAAACTTGACGGTATTATAGCCAATGTCTACCGGGTGGGAAAAAGCCCCTTTGGCGAGCGGCGGATAACGACCGCTTTTATTCATAAGAAAGGCCAAAAAACCTTTCTTGAAAATCTTTCAAAAAAGCAGATTGCCAATCGGATTTTGAGATGGATTGAGGCTTTCGAGAGTTGAATTTTTAAACGCCCGTAACGTCTCAATAACAGGTTTGGTTTAAGAAAAAGTGATTTCCGAAGCATGAAAAATACTATACAATACGTACGCATATCTAGTGACAGCACTGTATGTTAACTCTTACCAGGAGGTAATAAAATGAAGCTTCATCATCAAATGCTCTCAACCGTCATGGTTTTATCCCTTCTTTTTTCTGGCTGCGCCTCAGAAGGGGGAGGAGGCCTTAGTGAGCGGGAAGGCGGCGCATTGCTAGGCGGGGGTTTGGGCGCTGGATTAGGAGCGATTATAGGGAATCAAACGGGACATGCGGGTGCGGGTACTGCCATTGGTGCCGGTGCCGGTGCATTGACCGGAGCCTTGATTGGTGAATCCCAGCGGCGCCAGAAAGAGAATATCAAGAAGGATATGCGCCAGGAAATGATGCAGCAGCAATATCAGCCGCAGTATGCCCCTCAACCTTACCAGGCGCAGCCCCAACAACCGACTTATGCGCAACCGCCCGCACAACCGGCACAGGAAGTTCAGACCAAATACAATCCCCGGACAGGGCAGACCTTTCCCGAACGGTTTAAATATGACCCCAATACCGGCGAAGAATTACAATATTTGCGATAATTTTGTTTCTTGAAATCCAAAAATCTTCGCAAAATAGGGGTCCTTACCGGCGGGGGTGACTGCCCGGGGTTAAATGCGGTCATCCGTGCGGTTACGAAAACTGCCCTTTACCAATATGGGCTTCGTGTTTGGGGCATTGAAGACGGATACGAAGGGCTGCTTGATAAACGCGGCCACGAATTAACCGCCGAAGATGTTTCAGGGATTCTCACCCACGGCGGAACCATTCTCGGGACTTCAAATACGGCCAATCCTTTTTATGTTCCGGTTATCAGAGGCAGAAAAATTTCTTATGAAGATCATTCCGAAAAAGCATGCCGCCATTTTTTAGAATGGGAACTAGATGGTCTGATCGTTATCGGCGGAGAAGGTACCCTGGCGATTGCTCAGCGATTATATGAAAAGGGAATACCTGTGGTGGGTATTCCTAAAACGATCGATAATGATTTGTCCGAAACCGATTATACTTTTGGATTCAAAACCGCGGTATCTATTGCTACGGATGCCTTGGACCGCCTGCATACGACAGGTGCTTCCCATCATCGTGTGATGATTCTTGAAGTGATGGGACGCAATGCAGGCTGGATTGCATTATACGCAGGCACGGCGGGCGGAGCGGATATCATCCTTATTCCTGAAATCCCTTTTCGGCTGGAAACTGTTTACAACGAAGTAAAGCATCGTGCCCAAAGCGGGAAGCGATTTAGTTTAATCATTGTTGCCGAGGGTGCCTGTGAAAAAGGGAAGAGTGTTGTGATTCGAAAAAAAGACAAAAAAAATCCCTATCCGGTCAAGCTGGGCGGTGTGGCCAATAATTTAGCAGATAAGATTGAACAAGCCACAGGGATTGAATCCCGCGCTGCAATTTTAGGGCATATCCAGAGGGGAGGTTCTCCAATTCCTTATGACCGGAATGTGGGAACGCTTTTCGGATATTATGCGGTCGAATTAATGGTCGAGGGAAAATGGGGGCATATGGTGAGTCTTGACGGGCAAAGAATTAGGTCGGTTTCTATCAAAGACGCCGTGCGTACCATTAAAAAAGTGCCGTTGAATCATCCCTTGATCAAAGCAGCCCAGGCGGTGGGTACTTCCTTTGGAGTGTGATCCATTTGCAAGGCGCGATAGCAAAGTGGCAATGCAGCGGTCTGCAAAACCGCTATCGGCGGTTCGATTCCGCCTCGCGCCTCCAACAAATGACGAATGACGATTTGCGAATGACCAATATCAAGACATTGGGACTATAAGTGCTTGGGGGCATTTTTTTGGCAATGTGGTTAATATTCGTCAGTCGTCATTCGTAACTCTGCATTTGATAGGCCCGAGTGGCGGAATGGCAGACGCAACGGACTTAAAATCCGTCGGGAAGTTAAATTCCTGTGCCGGTTCAAGTCCGGCCTCGGGCATTTCTTATCTTATCTCTTTCTATATCAGTTAGTTAGATATAAATGTAATCCTTTACATTAATTCTCCAAATGGCATCTTTCTAGTCAATCTAAGCTAGTGATTAATTTATATAAAATAATAGGTTTTGAATTTGACAAAGGTTTAAATAAGTGTTATATTTCCGCGCATAGTTATTAAAAAAAATTAAGATTAAGAAAGGTGGCTCTCTCTTATGAAAACCAGCATGAAGGTTAAGAAAATCGTCGCATTTGCAGCACTCTTTACGGTTTTTTTGAATCAAATTATTCCCTCCAGTTTTAGTGAACCCATTTCCGAACAGGAAGCAGTGCTCCAACCCCAAACGCCTGTTCAAGACGTCCCTCAAGCGGAAAGTTTAGACCTTAAAGGAAATGTGCCCCCTGTTGCGGAAACAACCGCTGATTTTTTCATGGAAAATGCCCTCTCCCAAGCAGATGAATCGGAGGATCAGGAAGTCCGTGATGTGACCGAATATTCCTTTGATGAAGCGAAAGAATACCTTACCCCGGATTACGCCGCGGCTGTTATTGTTAAATCCCTCACGGCAGAAAACCTAAAAACGCTTGAAGCACTTGATATTGAGGTTGGCATTGCATTAATTAAAGGAAAGATCGTTCTTTTTACGAGCGGTTCGAAGGATGAAATCCGTGTTCTCGCGCCGGTTAAAAAACTTCTTGAAAATGCTTCTTTAGTTGCCCATACGCATCCTTCTGGTAATGCGAAACCGAGTTTTGAAGATATTCAGGAAGCAGGAGAGAATATCGAATACGTGATTGGCGAAGGGGGAATCTATGCCTACAATCAGGACGGGTTGGTACAGGCAGAACCTTTAAGCTATGAAGAGATTGCCAGCAAAATTGAAAAACAGCAGGATCCGGTGACGTCAACAAAAGAAACGCGGGATCTTCTGAACGAATTTATCTATTTGATGGATGAATATAATGAAAAGAAAGAAGAAGGGGTTCTTTTTCGTTCTAATCATGTTGAAATATTGCCTGATCCGAACCTTGGGTTTGATGATATTACGCCCGTTCCTCTCACCAGTCAGGGCGTGAAACCAAATTTGGTGAATTTTGCAAGTGCTGACGGAAGTACGACTGCGCTGGTTTTGAATACTCAGGCTGCGGGCCAAATGACTTATAACGGAACTGGTGCCAATTCTTTTGGCGGAGCTTTTTTTAGCTATGATAATCCTGGCACTCAAGCACAGGAATCCATTAACTTGGCTACTGCTTTTCCGCAGGGCATTATTCTCGCGCTTGTTAGCCCCTTTGATTCTGCTTCTGAAATTTCCTTGGAAGTAACGGATACAAGCGATGCCCGCAGCTCGGTGACGCTTGCCGGAATCGATACGGCCACGCGGCTGTGGAAGATTCTGGCAACAGATTTTGACGGTGTAAACACCAGCCAGATCAAAACAATTTCTTTTGTTTTTCACGGACAGGCCACCAATGCCAAGGTTTCTTTTAACTGGGGTAATTTTGCCTTTACTCCAACGATTCAGCCCGACCTTAACAAGACACCCGATGATCTGACCAGTTTACCCGGCAATCCCCAGCCGGCTCTTTTAATTGCCCAGCCTGATGCGAATAACTTTGTATCGCTTAGCCCCTCAAACCGCGGCACAAGACTGACCTATAACACCGGCAGCCAGAGTTTTGTCGGAGGCGGTTTTTCTTTTGATGATTTCAACACTCAGGCCATTGAAACACAGGATTTAAGCGGTTTTAACCAATTGCTTTTCGGTCTTAAAGGTGCTCCCAGCCAGGTGAAACTTGAAATTATTGATGATCAAGGCCTCAAGGCGACCTTTATCCTTACAGGCATTTCCCAAAACAATGAGCAAATTTATGTCATCCCGACAACCGAAATTCAGAATCAGGGAATTGACCTGAACAAAGTCCGTTTGATTTACGCCATTGTGGAAGGGCAGAACCAGCAGGGCATTTTGGATATTAATCATTTACCCGCCAATTTTGCGATTTCCCCGGATCCTAATTTTAATCAAGCCAGTGTGACCAAGCTTCCGCTTCTAAGTACGGGCAAAAAACCTGAGCTTTTAGGCTTTGCAAGTCAGGATGGCAGCAGCGCAGTTGTGAATAAAATTTCCACAACACTCAATACCATTACTTACGATGGAACGGATGGCAATTCTTTTGGCGGCGGGTTTATCAGCTATGATGATTTTTCAACCAGCCCTCAAGAAGAATTCATTAACCTGCAGACGCAATTCCCTCAAGGACTTATTTTCGGGCTTAACAGTCCTAATAGTTCCGTCACGGAAGTCATCGTGGAACTTACACCTTCCTCCGGGCTAAAAGATTTTGTTACGCTTACTGGCATTCAAAGTGGCAATCAATTTTGGCAAGTGCCCTTAGCGGCGTTCAATGATATTGCGAATTTGAGTTCGATACAAACGATTACGTTCCTCTTTAAAGGACAGGCAGCTAACAATCAGCTTCGTGTTAATTGGGGTGATTTTGATTTTATACCTTCCCTTGCACCTGATCCTGCAAAGACAGCAGCTGATATTTCGCTTTTAAGCGGCATTAAGAGCCTTTCCGCTTTTGACAGTAATAATCCTGATCCCAATGGTGTAGTCACGTTAAACCAGATTTCTACTACGCGATTTAACTTGAGTTATGACCTTACGCCCGGGAATAGTTTTGGCGGTGGCATTACCAGTTTTGATGATTTTGCCACTAATCCGGCAAAAGAAACCGTCAATCTTACGGGGCAAACCATTGTTCTTGGCCTTCGTGATCCCGGCCTTCCCAGCCGGATCACAGTTGAACTGGAAGACGCTACCGGAGCCAAAGATATTATTTATTTAACGGGTGTGGACGGCACTGAAAGATTTTTTAGTATTGCCGCCAATCTTTTTGAGGGCGTTAATCTGACGCAGATTACAGGGCTTAACATTGTTCTTGAGCAAGCTCAAGTCACGGATCCAACTTCGGCTCTCGAAGTACGCCTTGGAACTTATCCCTTTATTCCAAGCGTTCCGCCGGATCCCAATAAAACCGGAGCCGATGTAACGAAACTCCCGCTAAACAGCCTTAATAATCGTCCCGATTTTAATGGTTTTGCCAAACAGGACGGATCCACGGCAACGATTGAAAGGTTTTCCCAGAGTTTTGTGCGCGTGACTTATAACGGCGCGAATACGGATTCCTTTGGAGGCGGGCTTATTACTTATGACAACCCTGCCACCAATAATCTCGTGGAATCCATTAATTTTACAAATTTATTCCCGCAAGGGTTTGTGTTCGGCTTAGATGATCCAAACGGGACATTAACAGAAGTTAGTCTTGAGCTCACGGATGCTACGGGAGCCAAAGACAAAGTTACACTGACGGGTATTGCTATTGGCAAGAAGTTCTGGCTTGTGAACCTTAATCTTTTAGACGGTGTTAATTTAAGCCAAATTTCAGCGATTGCTTTTGTGATTGCAGGTCAAAAAGTCAATACCAAGCTGAGTGTTGACTGGGGTGATTTCAACTTTATTGCAACGACCTTACCGGATCCGAATTTAACGCCAGCAAATATTACGAAGCTGCCGTTGAATGGTTTGAACCAGCGTGTGAATTTGAATAGTTTTCAGTCCAATGACGGGAGCACGGCGACGCGATTGATTTCCTCGCAGGATTTTGCAAGATTGACGTATACGGGCACTGGAGCCGCATCGTTTGGCGGATTATCGGTTAATTATGATAATGATGCGACAGTGAATACGGTTGAGTTTATTAATTTCTCGACGCTTTATCCGAATGGATTTGTATTTGAGGTGGACAACAATAATACGGCCGTGACGGATGGATTTCTGCAGTTGCGCGACAACACGGGCAAGACGGCCCGGATTAATATTGGAAACATCATCGGAACTGGGCAGCGTTATAAGGTGCTGGCGAACCAGTTTTTCGGGATTGATGTGACGAAGATATCCGAGATTGTGTTTGGAGTGGAAGGGCAGAAGAACAATGTGCAGCTGTCGTTGAATCTTGGGGAATGGAATTTCACGCCCACGACCTTGCCGGATCCGAACCTGACGCAGGGGGACATTACGAAACTGCCGTTTAACAGTTTGAATACGAGAGTCAATTTAAACAATTTTCAATCCAATGACGGGAGCACGACTACGAGGACGATTTTCTCGCAGGATTTTGCGCGGTTGAATTACACGGGGACGGGGGCGGCATCATTTGGAGGATACACGGTCAATTATGATGATGCGGCGACCGCGAATACGGTTGAATTTATTAATTTCTCGACGCTTTATGCGGGCGGATTTGTATTTGAGGTGGACAATAATAACACGGCTGTGACGGATGGATTTATCCAGTTACGGGATAATACGGGAGCGACGTCACGGATTAATATTGGAAGTATTATTGGAACGGGGCAGCGGTACAAGGTGCTGCCAAATCAATTTTTCGGGATTGATGTGACGAAGATATCCGAGATTGTGTTTGGAGTGGAAGGGCAGAAGAACAATGTGCAGCTGTCGTTGAATCTTGGGGAATGGAATTTCACGCCCACGACCTTGCCGGATCCGAATTTAACGCCGGCAAATATTACGAAGCTGCCGTTGAATGGTTTGAACCAGCGTGTGAATTTGAATAGTTTTCAATCTAACGACGGGAGTCTAGCAACCAGGCAGCTTTTTTCTCATGATTTTGCGCGCTTAACTTATACAGGTACGGGAGCAGCTTCTTTCGGGGGCTTTTCCGTCAATTACGACAATGCAGCCACGAATAACGTTGTGGAAAGTATTAATTTTTCTACGCTTTATCCGAATGGATTTGTATTTGAAGTCGATAGTCCCGGTGGAGCATTTACAGGAGCATTTTTGCAGCTGCGGGATGATACAGGGAAGACCTCAAGGATTAATATCGGGAATATCCTTGCGACTGGGCAGCGTTACAAAGTCCTCCCCAACCAGTTTTTCGGGATTGATGTGACGAAGATTTCAGAAATTGTGTTTGGCGTGGAAGGGCAGAAGAATAATGCCCAGCTTTCTTTGAATCTTGGCCAGTGGGAATTTACGCCTTCCCTTAATCCTGATCCTACCAAGACCCAGGCCAATATAACCAAGCTTCCTTTGACAAGTTTAAGTGAAGTGCCTGAGCTTGTGGGTTTTGCAAGCCTAGACGGTTCAACGGGAAATGTGGTCATGCTCTCCCAAACGGTGGGACAGATTCAGTATACCGGCAGCGGAGTCAATTCCTTTGGCGGGGCGTTCATTAATTATGACAATCCAGATACTCAGCCCGCCAAAGAATCAATTAACCTTGCAACCCTATTCCCGAACGGGATTATTTTAGGACTAAACAGTCCGAATAGTACGGTGACGAGTGCCATTTTTGAAGTCACCGATACGACCGGCAAGACGGATCAGGTCATTTTGACCGGAATTACGTCTTCTGCCCAGCGCTGGCTTGTACCCACAGGACAATTTAATGACGTGAATATTAACGCCATTACAACGATTTCAATTGTTCTGCCTGGCCAGGCGGCGGGTACGCAATTAAATGTGGATTGGGGTAATTTCAAGTTTGTTCCATCTTTACCCAGTGATCCAGCTAAGACCCTAGCGGACATATCACTTCTTTCCGGCATTCGCGGGCTTACCTCATTTGACTCGGATGCTCCGAATCCTGATGCCATATTCAGCCTTACACAGTCTTCAGCCAGCCTGTTCAGCTTGACTTATAATTTAACGCAGGAAGACAGTTTTGGCGGCACCATTACTACCTTTGACAACTTCAGTACCAATACAAAGGAAAAGGTAAACCTTTCCGGTAAGACCCTGGTTTTCGGTCTTCGGGATGGCGGTGTGCCCAGTAAAGTCATTGTGCAGCTTGAAGATACCAATGGTAAGAAAGATCAGGTCGTGCTCACAGGGGTTAACGGAACCGAAAAGTTTTATGCAGTTCCTGTCAGCCTTTTTGACGGGATTAACGTGGAGCGTGTTACGGGGATTGTTTTCCTTCTTGAAGAAGACAATGTGACAGATCCTACGTCGACCCTGGAAGTGCGGTTTGGAAACCATAAGTTCACACCGCCCGTTGCACCCAATCCGTCCAAAGATGCCTCTGACATCACGCTTTACAGCAATGTGTTCCATCTGCAAGGGTTTGATTCCGACGCACCTGGGCCGGATGCCACGCTGACGCTTGCGCAGCAGTCCAAGACCCGGTTTGACCTCATCTACAATGTCACGCCGGACGGCAGTTTCGTTGGCAGTATTACAAGTTTTGATGATTTCGGTACGGCTGCCCTTGAGAACAAGGATTTGCGCAGCCAGAAAATTGTTCTTGGTTTAAAAGACGCAGGCTCTCCGAAGGTGATTGTGCAGCTTGAGGATATTAATGGGGGACGTGACCAGGTAATCCTTACGGGGATCGACGGTACGGAAAGATTTTTTGAAATCAGCACGAGTCTTTTTGATGGTGTGGACCTTCGGAACATTACGGGCCTTATCATTTTAGTCGAAGAAGACCGGGTGACAGACCCGACTTCCGTTTTGGAAGTGAGGCTTGGGAACCAGCCGTTTATTCCTTCCTTTCCGCCTGATATCACGAAAACAGCAGCGAACGTTTCGTTGCTTGCAAGCATTCAGCACCTGGTATCCTTTGACTCCAATGCTCCGGCTCCGGATGGGTCAGCCATCGTGGATATTCTTTCGAGTACCCGGTTTAATGTTAATTACAATGTCAGTAATGTTGGAAGCTTTGGCGGCAGCATTTCCAGCTTTGACAATTTCAATACGAATGCGACAAAGGAAAATGTTAGTCTTTCCGGCCAGACGCTTGTGATTGGTTTGAGAGATCCGAGTGCGCCCGGTAAAGTTGTGCTGCAGCTTGAAGATGACAATGGCAAAAAGAGCAAGGTGTATCTGACAGGAGTTGACGGTACAGAGCGCTTTTTCTCAATCCCGACCAGCCAGTTTAATGGAGGCATTGATTTGACCGACATTACAGGCATTGTCCTTTTGATTGAGCAGGCGAACGTAACGGACCCGACCTCAACTTTGGAAGTCCGTTTCGGGAACCAGCCGTTTCGCGGACCTTTTCCGCCAGATCCTGCCCTCACGCAGGCGAATTTAACTGTCCTTCCAACTCCGAAAGCCGCGATCTTGACCGGGGGATCCAATCCGGGAAGTTCCATTAACCGTGTCAATGCCAGCCGTGTGGACTTGAATTACACCCTGGCTCCGAATACATTTGCCGGGATGACGGTTAATTACGACGACTTTACCACCGGAACGATTGAAAATAAAGATTTCACCGGCTTTAGTGAACTTATTGTCGGTCTTGCGGGTCAGCCGGGCGATCAAGTGAAGGTTGAGATTATTGATATAACGGGAGCTCGCAATTTCATTATTTTAGGCAACCTCTTGGTAACAGAACAGTTTTATCATATTCCGCTTGCCCTTTTTACAGGTGTGGACCTCACAGATGTTAGATTTATTAACTTCATTGTGGATAATACGCTTGTCTCAAGTGCCAACGGGACCATTGTTGTCCGGGTTCAGCCCGTTTAATTAAAATAAAAACATATCGTCTTATTTGCGGCTGTCATCCCCCTTTAACCGGGGGATGGCAGCAACTAGTTTGTGGCGAGATTGACAAGCCCTGCTGTGCTTGTTACGATACCCCCCTTTATGAACCTCAATTCCATTGAAGAAATCATTCAAGATATTCGTGCCGGCCGGATGGTCATTATGGCCGATGACGAAGCCCGCGAAAACGAAGGCGATCTGATTTTTGCGGCTTCGGCAGTGACCGCTGAAAAAGTCAACTTCATGATGAAGCACGGCCGCGGCCTTATTTGCGTCCCTCTTGCAGAAGAGAGAATCCAAACTATCGGACTTCAGCCTATGACCGGTTTTTTAAAGGACACGATGAAAACAGCCTTTACGGTGTCCGTTGACGCGCGCCTTGGAGTTACTACCGGAATTTCTGCGCATGACCGTGCCCGGACCATTGAAATGCTTGCGGATCCCCAAAGAAAGGGGGACGATTTTGTTTCTCCCGGCCACGTGTTTCCTTTAATGGCCAAAAAGGGTGGCGTTCTTATCCGGGCCGGCCATACGGAAGCCGCTTGTGATCTTGCGAGGCTTGCCGGGTTGGAATCCGCCGGCGTGATTTGTGAAATTATCAATGAAGACGGATCGATGGCTCGGCTTCCTGACTTGATCGAATTTGCTCAAAAGCATAATCTCAAAATCGGAACCATCCGCGACCTGATTGAATACCGCAGATGTTTTGACAAATTGATTGAAAAAGTCAGCAGCGCTCGCATTCCCACCATTTTTGGAGAGTGGATGCTGCATCTTTACCGCTCCCTTGTGGACGGCCGGGAACATATCGCTCTCGTGAAGGGTGAAATTAATGAAAAGCCTACCCTTGTGCGTGTTCACTCGGAATGTTTTACGGGAGACATTCTGGGTTCCTTACGCTGCGACTGCCAGGATCAATTGATTGCCTCGATGGAAGCGATTGAAAAAGAAGGTACCGGGGTCATTGTCTACATGCGCCAGGAAGGCCGGGGTATTGGCCTTGCGAATAAAATCAAAGCCTATGCGCTTCAGGACGACGGACTCGATACCGTCGAAGCCAATGAACAGCTTGGATTTAAACCGGATCTGCGCGAATACGGAACCGGGGCGCAGATTCTAAAAGACCTGGGCCTTTCCCGTCTTCGGCTTATCACCAATAACCCCAGAAAAATTGTCGGCCTGGAAGGCTACGGCCTCGAAGTGGCCGAACGCATTTCTCTTTTTACCCCTCCGCATATTCACAACGCCAAATACCTCAAGGCCAAGAAAGAAAAACTCGGCCATATCTTAAACCTGTAAGTTTATGACCGTTCACCGCGGACGCCTTGATGCCAGAGGCAGAAGATTCGGGATCGTTGTTTCCCGTTTCAACGAATTTATCACGCGCCGGCTTCTTCAAAGTGCCGTGGAGATACTCGAGCAGGCCGGGGTTCGTGAGAAAGATATTGATGTTGTCTGGGTTCCGGGCGCTTTGGAAGTTCCTTTCTTTTGCCAAAAACTTGCACGGAAAAACAAGTTTGATGCTGTGATCGCCCTTGCCTGTATCTTAAGAGGCAGTACCTACCATTTTGAATGTGTAGCCCAGGAAGTCTTGCGGGGAATTTCTCAAATTGCCCTGGAAAATCAAATACCTATTGCGACAGGGGTGATTACCGCGGATCATCTTGAACAGGCGATTGACCGCGCGGGTTTAAAATCGGGTAACAAAGGAGCCCAGGCGGCCCTGACGGCCCTTGAAATAGCAGATTTGAACCGGAGATTGTCCCGCCATGCGTAAACGAACTCAAGGTCGTGAGCTTACACTCCAGATCCTCTATCAATATGAAATCAATCCCCAGGATCTTGAGCCTTTACTCCAAATTTTTTGGCAGGAGCATTCCGAAGCCAGCGAAGAAATCCGTCACTTCACTGAAGCGCTTGTCAAAGGAACTGTGGAACATCGGGAGGAGCTCGATCAGGTGATCGGGCGCTACACGGAAAATTGGGAGCTCCATAGGATGGCGAGTATTGACCGAAATATCCTGCGCTTTGCAACCTTTGAACTTTTGTTCCGGGAAGATATCCCTCCGAAGGTCACGATCAATGAGGCGGTGGATATCGCCAAAAAATACTCCAATGAAGATTCCGGAAAATTTGTCAACGGCATTCTGGACAAGATTAACCACACAGAGAAAGCGCGAACAGAAAAGAATCAGCAGGAAAAGGGGTCAAGTCTTGACATTTGACAATTTTAGATTTGTCTTGGCGATGGTGTCAAATGTCAAGACTTGACCCCACCCGCTGGATGAAGCTGGCTCTTAAACTTGCCGAAAAGGGCCGCTTTGGGACGAGCCCCAATCCTATGGTCGGAGCCTGTGTTATTCGTGGTGGCCGCCTTGTGGGGAAAGGCTATCACCGGCAATTTGGAGGCGAACATGCTGAAGTCAATGCGCTTCGTCATGCAGGATCAAAAGCACGCGGCGCCACCCTTTATGTCACCCTGGAACCCTGTGCCTCGTGGGGAAAAACACCGCCGTGTGTGATCGCGATCTTTAAGGCAGGCATCCGCCATGTGGTCATTGGTGCGCTGGACCCTAACCCGGTGAACCATAAAAAAGGCCTCGCGGCATTAAGAAAAGAAGGGATCCGTGTGACGACCGGCGTTTTATCGCGCGAAATTGAAAAACAAAATGAATCCTTTTTTAAATGGGCCCGGACAAAATTTCCCTTTGTGACGCTCAAAATGGCGCAATCGCTTGATGGAAAAATCGCAACCTTCCGCGGCCAGTCACGCTGGATTTCATCCCCAGCTTCCCGCCATTTTGTTCATCGCCTTCGCAGCGAACAGGATGCCGTCTTGATTGGGAAAAATACGCTTTTGATGGATGACCCGTTATTGAGTCCGCGCCTTCGAAAAAAGGGAATGTCTCCTGAAAAGCCCTGGCGCATTGTGCTGGACCCCGATCTTGAGGTTTCTAAGAAAGCCCGGATTTTCGAAGGGGATCAGCTGACTTTGATTGCCGTTTCAGAATCGACTGCGGGGAAGCTAAAAAAACGAAGCCCGCTTCCGTCCGTAACACTTTTGCCTGTCGGTGAGATTAAAGGCAGGCTTGATATCCGGGACCTTCTAACCCAGTTAGGACGACTTGGCGTGGCAAAACTGCTTGTGGAAGGCGGAGGCGAATTGGCGTGGTCTCTGCTTGAGGCCGGCCTTGTGGATAAAATGGCTTGGATTGTCGCGCCTAAAATCATCGGCGGTCGTACCGCTAAAACTTCTGTGGAAGGAAAGGGAATTGAAAATCTTTCAAAGGCCATTTCCTGCCGCCACACGGAAGTTTCCCGGCTTGGGGAAGATTGGCTTTTTGAGGCAAGGCTCTGATGTTTGGGGGAATCATACAAAACGAAGGGCTTGTGGTTGAAAAACACAGGCGAAGCGGCGGCCAGGTCCGTTTTGTTTTTGAGTTTAAAAATAAAGAAAGGCGGTTAGCCCTCGGAGAAAGTATTGCCGTGAACGGGGTATGCCTGACCGTTACAGAAATTTTTCCGAAGGGGTTTGCCGTGGATGTGATCCCTGAAACGCTTCAGTCAACCAACCTCAAAAGCCTGCAATCGGGGCAGTACGTCAATCTTGAGCGTTCTTTAAAATGGGGAGACCGTTTGAGCGGGCATTTTGTCACCGGGCATGTGGATGGCTGTGGCACGATCCGTGAAATTAAGAAACGGGGAAAGAATCGGTTAATGATGATCCGGCCGCCTCAGAAAATTCATAACCTGCTTGCCCAAAAGGGCTCAATCGCCGTTGACGGAATCAGTTTGACCATTCAGTCACTCACCGCAAAGGACTTTGGGGTTGCGCTTATCCCGCATACGCTTGAAGAAACCGCGTTGAAACGTAAAACCCAAGGGGATCTTGTGAACCTGGAGATTGATCTCATCACAAGATACCTTGCAGCTATCCCCTCACCCTACCCCTCTCCCCATCGGGGAGAGGGCAGTCCGCCAAAGAGCACGGCGGATCCGACGCGAAGTTTGGCGGAGGTGAGGGGTATATCCAAAAAGTTCAACCTTGCCTATTTGAAAAAGCAAGGTTTTTGACAGAGAGGTACCCTCAAAAGATGACACGCTTATTTTTGATCCGGCACGGCCAGACCGCCTGGAATAAGAAAAAACGCTATCAGGGGCAAACGAATATTAGCCTTACACAAGAAGGGCGTAAGCAGGCGCAAGCCATTGCCAACGCTTTTAAAGAAACCCGGATTGACCTTCTTTTTTCATCCTCCCTGAAGCGGGCCCGGCAAACGGCACTTATTATTTCTAAAAAGATGGGAACTAAACCCGTTTGGGATCCGCGGCTTCAGGAGCTTTCTTTTGGGGCCTGGGAAGGTCAAACCGCTAAAGAGCTTTCGGGCAAGAAAGACCCTGCTTTTTTAAAATGGTCTCAGGGTCGGTTCGTGACCCCACCCGGCGGGGAATCGCTCGCCTCTTTACGCAAAAGAATCCGTGCGTTTATTAAGGATTTTGTTGAACCCGCCAAGGACAAGCATATTGCCGTTGTCTCTCACGCGGGCCCAATTAAAGTGATGATTTTTGAACTGCTGGGGTTTCCGTTGAGGTCTCTTTGGTCCGTCCAAATTGATCCGGCCTCCATTTCAGTGCTGAGTTTTCACAAGCATTTTGTTCAGTTGAATTATCTTAACCGGGTAATTTCCGCGGCTCATCCGGCCGGCGAAGTTTTTAGGAAATAGTTGGCAATCGCTCCTTCAGAGGTTAAAATCACCCCTCCATGAATAAAGTGACACTTGAACTCCCGGCCCGGGCAGAAGCTTTGCCGCCTTTTCGAACCCAGCTTCAGACCTGGCTCCAGACTGCAGGTGCTCCCCAAAAAGCAAGCAGTGAAATCCTCGTGGCTGTTCAGGAAGCGTTGACCAATATTGTCCGGCACGCGTATGGCGGCAAAGAAGGAAAAATCGACGTGTGTTACGAGGATCAAGGGGACCGGATTGAGATTGTTTTACGCGATTATGGCGAGTCTTTTGACCCTTCAAAAATTCCGGCCCCTGAATTGCCCCCTGTGAAACCGGGAGGTCTTGGACTTTATTTAATTAAGACGCTTATGGATCAGGTGGAATATCAGAAAAATCATGAAGGCAACAGGCTTCGTTTGGTTAAATTTAAAAAATAAAATAGAAGCGGAGAGCGCATGAAAATTCATCAGAAACAAAAAGAAGAAGTTCAGATTTTTGAGTTGGTCGGGGAGCTTGATTTTCATACTTCTCCGGGTCTAAGGGATAAATTGCATGAAGTGATTGACCGAAAGATCGCAAAGATTGTGGTGAACCTGAAGAAGGTGAGCTATATTGACAGCTCCGGCCTGGCGACTTTTGTCGAGGCCTTTCAAAAAGTCAAAAGGTATAACGGCAAACTTGTCTTAAGCGAGCTTGAACCCCCGGTTCGCAGTGTTTTCGAAATTGCGAAGCTTGATTCCGTATTTCTTTTAGCGGGTTCGGAAGAAGAAGCCTTCCGGCTTTTAATCTGAGCCCTCGGGGTGTTTTTCCCCAGGGATCACCGTCAGGGATTGATGAAGCCGTTTCTTGTGAGGTAGATCAAAAGTGAAAGCCTTTTTTGGAAAAGTAGGAGAAAGCGCTTTTTTTGTTTTCATCGGCGTCTACCATCTTTTTCATCTTTTTGCCACCGTTGTCCGATTAATTGCCGCCTCTTTTTTTCAGAAAAAAATCCTTAAACGCGAGCATCTGGTCTACCAAATGGTGCAGATGGGGTTTGATTCTCTGGCCATCATATGCCTTGTGGGAGCCGCGGTCGGTATGGTGCTGGCCCTTCAGGCCGCCTACCAATTGAAGCAATTTGGCGCCGTTCTTTATACCGGGAGTCTCGTCAGCGTCTCAATGGCGCGCGAGCTGGGCCCGCTTGTGGCGGCCATTGTCATCTCGGGCCGCGTCGGTGCCCGGATGGCTGCGGAACTAGGCACCATGAAAGTCCAGGAGGAAATTGACGCCCTGGCGACGATGGGGCTTAATCCGATCAAATTTCTCGTTGTGCCGCGCTGCGCGGCTCTTATGGCGATGCTTCCCTGCCTGACCATTATTACGGATGTGATGGGCATGATCGGAGGCTTTCTGATTGGGACCCTCGGTGTAGGGATTAATCCCGCTCTCTACATTGCAAAAACCTTTGATGCACTTGTATTAAAAGATATTTACACCGGACTTGCCAAAAGTTTTGTCTTTGCCATTTTGATTGCTCTTATCAGTTGCCACCAGGGGCTTTCCGTGGAAGGGGGCGCGGAGGGCGTTGGCAAGGCCACGACCCAGGCGGTTGTTATCTCCATTGTGCTGATTATTGTGGTGGATTGTCTTGCCACCGCCATTTTTTATTACGCGGTGCCTGCATGAGCCTCTCATGACAGAAAATGTGATTGAAGTTAAAGAGCTTGTGAAGCGTTTTGCCGAGCACGCGGTGCTTGACGGGATTAATCTCGGGATCCCCGTGGGGAAAATCACCGTAATTATGGGAGGTTCAGGCTGCGGAAAAAGTACCTTTCTGCGCCATTTAATCGGCCTTCTGACGCCTGAAGAAGGTGAGATTTGGGTGGACGGTGAAAATATTGTGGGGATGGAAGAAAAAGAAATGAATCAGGTTAGGCGAAAATTCGGGATGCTTTTTCAGGGGGCGGCTCTTTTTAATTCGATGACGGTGGGTGAAAATGTGGCCCTGCCGCTTAGGGAGCACACAGACCTTTCCGCAGAAATCATTAATATTATTGTGAAGGTGAAGCTGGAGCTTGTGGGACTGACCGGTTTTGAAAAGTTCATGCCGTATCAAATTTCCGGCGGCATGAAAAAACGGGTGGCCTTGGCGCGTGCCATTGCACTGGATCCCAAAATTGTCTTTTATGATGAGCCGGGCGCGGGTTTGGACCCGATTACGGGAAGCATGATTGACCAATTGATCCTGGATCTCAGCCGGAAACTTAAAATCACATCCGTGGTGGTCACGCATGAAATGAAAAGCGCCTTTCGTATTGCGGACAAAATCATCATTTTTCACAAAGGCAGAGTGCTTGAAGTCGGAACCGGTGAGGAAATCCGGAACTCCAAAAACCCCTACGTGCAGCAATTTATCAAGGGGGAGCCGGAAGGCGCCATTCCATTCAAGCAGACAAGCGATGCCTATCTTAAGGGACTGCTTGAAACGTAAGGGAGGAAGAAAATGACTTATTCGTCGCAGGAAGTGAAGGCCGGATTTTTGATTACCATTTCTTTGGCGGTTCTTTTAGCGCTCACATTTGTGATCGGTAATTTTATGGGCGGAAAAACCCAAGTCTGGCAGATTCAATTCGGCTATATCAGCGGGTTGAAAAAAGACGCGCCGGTTTATTTTGCCGGGCATGAAGTGGGTAAGGTCGAGCGCGTTGAAATCGTAAAAGGTGCGGAAAAACCAGTACTGCTCACAGTGCGTACCTCGGAAGAAGTTCAGTTGAGAGAAAACAGCCAGGCTTTTGTGGATACGCTGGGCTTGATGGGGGAAAAGTTTATCGAGTTGACCCCAGGCACGGCCCCTGCGGCTTATTTAAAAGAGGGTGCGGTCATCGCCGGCACAGACCCCATTCCAATGTATCTCCTGGTGCAACAGATGAATCTTCTTGCCACCCGAATGGATGAAATGACCGTGAGCCTGAATCCGATGATAAAACAGCTCAGCACTATGATGAAAGGGCATGACGAGGAACTGGGAAAAATGGTTGCCAATTTTCACGAGACCTCTGCCAATATCCGTGACATGACGCATGATTTGAAATACCGCCCCTGGCGTCTTGTCCGAAAGGGTTAAGGTTTGTTCCGCCGCCCGTTCCTGCTGGTCCTCGGAATACCGGTTTTACTTTTCACGCTCCATTATTTCCAATGGATCGACTTCCGCGAGCAGGACGCAATCGATTTAAGGTTTCGCCTTCGGGGTGAAAAAAGTGCCAGCCCTGAAATCACCCTTATTGAAATTGATGATGCGAGCATTGCTGCGGTTGGCCAGTGGCCCTGGCCGCGGAGCGTGCACGCTGTTTTGCTTGAAGTACTCTCGCGTTTTAACCCAAGCTCTATTTTTTTTGACGTGCTTTTTACGGAATCAAGCCCGGACCCTCCCGAAGATGAAAAACTGAGCTTTGCCGTCAAAAAATCTGCCAACATCATCCTCCCGTTTTATTATTATTCCGAAAAGCCCTTTGGCGCTTTTTTCCCTATTCGCTCCTTGCGCGAAGCCGCGCGGGGGACCGGCTATGTTAATGTGGAGCCTGACCGGGACGGCCGGCTCCGTCACGCCCGCGCCTATCTGGAAACAGGAAAAGAAACTTTTTACCACCCCGCGGTTTTGTGGAAATCTTTTCAGTTGGAAAGTCCGCAGGCGAGGCACGATTGGCTTGGCCGGCTGCCGCTTGACCGGCGCCATTATTTTTGGATCAATTATCCCGGTCCCATTCATTCGTACAAGCGTATTCCTTTTGGCCAGGTCATTGCGGCGGTGGGGACGGATTCGGAAGCAAAACTTAAGGAACTTTTCGAGAACCAGATTGTGATCATTGGGCATACGGCAACGGGCACGACCGATTTAAAAGCGACGCCGTTTACAGCAACGGATCCCGGGATTTCTATCCAAGCTGCGATTTTTCACACGCTTGTGACGGAAAAATTTTTACGTTCATCCCATGAAATCATTCATTTTTTTATTTTAATGGGCCTGGCGTTACTTATCTGGCAGGTGACCACGTTATGGACTCCGATTAAAGGGTTAATCTTTTCGGTTTGCACAGCCTTGGCCTACGGCATTTTGAATTTCCTCTTGTTTCTAGGGGCCGGCTGGATTCTTCCGCTTGTGGTTCCCTTCGTGACGATCGGGCTGTGTTATATCACGACTCTGTTTGTCAAATACCTTGAAGTCCGCTTTCAAGGAGAACTGATTCGCCGGGAGCTAACGACAGCGGCGCGTATTCAAGAGGCTTTTCTTCCCCAGGAAGTTCCCCAGATGAAGCAACTGGACGTAGCTTTTGCCTGCAAATTCGCGAAGCAGGTGGGCGGAGACCTTTATGACTGGCTTGATTTGGGGCAGGGGCGTCTTAGCCTTTGCATTGGCGACGTTTCAGGCAAAGGCGTTCCGGCGGCTCTTTATATGGCCAAAGCCATGAGTGATTTCCGGGGAAAGGATAGAACCGACCTGGCGCCGGGGAAAGTTTGCGAAAACTTAAACGGGGCCTTGGTGCGGGGCGGGGCTTCGGGAATGTTCCTCACCTTTTTCTATACCGTGATCGATGCGGCACACAATCAGCTTCTGTTTTCAAATGCCGGCCACGAACACATGATTTTTTATGACGGAAAACGCGAGGCCGCTCAAATCCTGAAAGAAGAACAAGGCCGGCCGCTTGGTTTATTTGAGGAATCCGATTATCCCACGCTGGAACGGCAGTTTCAAAAAGGTGACGCCTTTCTTCTTCTAAGTGACGGTGTCAAGGAACTGCGCAGTCCCAAAGGAGAAGAGTTTGGCGTGAAAAGATTAAAGACCCATTTTGAAAAAGGAGCACGCGAGTTTTCGTCAAGTGACGCTATTATCCGCCATCTTTTTCAGGAAATGGAATTCTTTCGCAAGGACTCCCTGCCTCACGATGACCGCACCCTTGTATGCGTGCGCTATGTTTAAATTCATCGGCGGGCTGATGAATTAAGCTTGGAAATAATACCCGCATAAGCGGCGTTGAAGGGGATGAATATGAAGATTTGGTATGGTTTGCAAACGAAAGGGAAAGAGCGATGTCGTCTGCTACTTATTGTTATCCTTGTGTTTGGCTTTGGATGGCAGGGATGTGCTACGACTCCGCCTGGCTATCAACCGCTCGCAGCTGAGGGGATGCGGCTTAAATACCCTGGATATTCTGTTGTGGCGCCGCCGGGTGAGGGTTGGTTAATAAAGGAGAATGATTATGGGCTAGTAGCCATCACTAAGAAGATAAAGAGCAATACGCATACTTTTTTTATGAACGTCACACCTGTAAGGGTGACCCCAAATTGGAATAGCCCCGAAGATTTCATGACCGCCATAAAACGAGAAAAGGATTTGAATGTGAATCCGAAAAAACGTCTTAAGCTTCTTGTCAATGACTACAGGCTCAAGCAGGATGTTGGCGAATATTGTTTCGAATTTCATCAAAAAGCGGAAGATTATGGTGTTTCAAGAACGGATGGCGCGCCTTTCTTAATTCTCAGCGTAAAGGGGCTGGGATGTAACCATCCGCAAGAGCGGGAACTTTATTTTGATGTTTCATATTCGGAGCGCAACAAACCCGGAGAAGCCGATCCAGAGCTGGAGAAGATCGGTGCAAGTTTTTTGAAAAGTTTTCGGTTTGAAAATCTATCTTAACCCATTACATGAAACCCTTCTGCAGTCTCTTCTTGTTTTTGTTGCTGGCGACAGGCGGATGTGCAGCACAAAAATTATTACCGGAACCCGTAGATCATATAGCTATTAATGCATTTCCTTCCGAAGCTTCGGAAACGCTATTTTTTGGGCCAGTCGAATGGTATCGAAACGTGAAAGGTGTTGTAAGCAACACGAAAGCTTATTATGCAGATCGAGGTAATCCCTATCGCGGCATCATTGTGATTACCAAAGAAGCTCTGCTTTTTTTACAGTGGCATTCTAAAGAGAAGCGCTATGCTGAATTGTTTCACACGGCACTCGATCAAATGCGTTATCTGGAATTGAATAAGTATGGCCTCAACCGAAAAATAGTTATCCGGACGAAAGAATCTAATTTTCACTCATTTGCTATACATCTGGCCTTTTGCAGGTTTTTCCACCCTTAAGGGGCAACCATTTTTTAAGCTTTCTAGGGAAATCAAGCCCTCCGAAAGGGGTGCTGAATTTCCCTTCGATCCCTGCGCAAAGGCGATTGAAACAAAATTACTTAACCTATTGTGATTAAAGAGGTTAATTTCATAAAAACCTGCAAAAGGCCAGCTATACATAAAAACGTATGGATCGGTAACGACCGAGAAAAAACAGAAGAGATCTTTCATTTATTGGAACAATTAACCGGTATTCGGGGTTTAGTTTCCACTAAGCCCTTTTGGGAACTCTAGCGTGAGAAACTGATCCTCACGATGACCGCACCCTTGTGTGCGTGCGCTATGTTTAGACGGTTATAAAAAATTGAAGGTTTATCAACTGGCCTTTTGCACATTTTAAGGATTAGTTGATGACAAAGTATTCAAGAAAAAAAGCCCATTCTCCGATGCGAGTGGTTGAGAACGCAACTCAACACAACCGGAGAACGGGCTATGATTC
>Ga0247727_10005380_pt1 | contig 26062 bp, 17 predicted proteins | sample WisWelCaveWW1625_FD_202498 | JGI IMG/M metagenome (GOLD analysis project Ga0247727, IMG submission 202498) | Biofilm microbial communities from Wishing Well Cave, Virginia, United States - WW16-25 | ecosystem: Environmental > Aquatic > Deep subsurface > Groundwater > Cave microbial mat | place...
CACCTGGTCCTTACCGGCGGGCGGTCGGTGGCCGATCCGTCGCGCGAGCTGCCGGCGACCGTGCCGGCGCTGGCGGCGGCGATCGCCGCCCGGCGGCTGAGCATCGAGGGCGAGCTGGCGGCGCAGATCCGCCGCGTTCTCGATGCCGGCCTTCAGCCCACTCACCTGGATACGCATAAGCACACGCACCTGCTGCCGCCCGTGCTCGACGCAGTCGCCGCGCTCGCCGGCATGTTCGGCATTCGCTGGGTGCGCCGGCCGTTCGACTTCCCCCGCACGGGCGGCGGAATGCCGTTGTGGATGCGCGCCGCCGCCATCGGAATCCGTGTCCTCCAGCGGCGCTTCGAGCGAATTCTGGCCCGCCACGATTGCCGCGCCACCGACCACTTCGCCGGCTTCCAGATGACCGGCCGCTTCCAGGCGCGCCAGCTCGCCGATCTGATCCGGAACCTGCCCGACGGCCTCACCGAATTCATGTGCCATCCCGGTTTCGCTACCGCCGAATTGCTGGCCGCCCGCACGCGGCTTAAGGGCAGCCGCCAGCGTGAGCTGGAGGCGCTGACCTCGCCGGAGACACGCCGTGCCGTCGAGGATGCCGGCGTGCGGCTGGTGAGCTACCGGGACCTGGGGAATTGACTTTCCTCGCCGGCTATCCGCGGATTCGCACGGGCTCCGGTGCGGCTGACACTCCACGCAAGAGCCTTGATCCGGAGAGGGCTTAGGCAACCATGTTACTCTGGGGTTTTTGTGCAGCACGCGTTGCCAGCACCCGCGTCCCGAAGCCTGGCCTGGGGGGCGGCTCATGGGGCGCTGGCTTGGGCAGCCTACGCCTGCACCGAGTTCATTCTCTGCTCGGTAGTGATGGCCGGTTCTAGAAGCGGGATCGTGTATACGGGCTGGCATTGGCGCTGGACTGCTCTGCTGGCGGCTGGCTATGCGGTCCTCGGGATGTTGTCAGGAGCCGCCGTGGGACTGGCCATCTGGCTATGGGGCCGGAGATCCGGCCGGGAGCCTGGATACGCTCACTTCCGCTTTCTGGCGGCGTTCACTTTGTGGTGCTCCCTGGCAGCCCACAACGGTTGGAGGCTCGTGGAAGCGTCGGGGTCGTGGACGGCTTGGCTGCCTTTTGCGGTGCTAGCCGGGGGGCTGGTTCCGTTGGTATTCGCCCGAGCACGACGGCGTTTCCAGCCCTGGATCAGCGGTTGGACCGTGAGCGTCGGGGCGATTGTGCCACCCTCGGCGGCATATATGATCCGTACTTATCTCGGGTGGCTGGGCGGAGAGGCTCAAGTCTTTATCGGGGCTTTGGCGGCCTGCCTGGTGTGCATTGCGGTGGCCGGTAGAATCGGCGCCATTCGCGTCCTTTTTGTCACGCAGCAACGCCTCGGGCGCAGCTTTGCCGCCGCCGGCGCCCTGGGGATCGCCGGCGTGCTGATTTGCCTGGGCGTGAGCGAACCCGCGCCCCGCCTGCCAGCGCCGGGTGCTCGGAAGGCGTCAGGCGACCGTCCCAACATCATCCTGATTGTCCTGGACACCGCTCGCGCGGACCATCTCTCCGTTTATGGATACCCGAGGAACACCACCCCGAACCTGCGGAAACTGGCGGCGCAGTCCACTGTGTTCCTGAACGCTGCGTCCGCCTCCAATACCTCTTTACCCTCACACGCCTCCATGTTCACTGGGCTCTATCCGAGCTGGCATGGGGCGCACGGTGGGCCACGGGATTCTTCCGGCGGGCGCGCACTGCCTGGCCATCTAAGGACATTGCCCGAGCTTCTGGCCGGACAACGATACCTGACCATGGCGGTGGGCGCCAACATTTACTACTTGAACGCTGACTTCGGGTTCTCTCGCGGTTTTGAGGCCTTTGATGTCCGCAAGGCCGTCCAGTTAACCAATAGCAGTTGGTTTTTCCTGCTGCGGAACCGCGTCCGTGTTTTGCTGAACCGGGTCACGGATACCGCCGACCTGGCTCGCTTTTACCGCACCGCCGAAGACATCACCTCGTCCGCGGTGGCCCTGCTGGACCAGGCGGCCGGACATGCGGCGCCCTTTTTTCTGTTCCTGAATTACATGGATTCCCATGCGCCGTGGCTTCCGCCCGCTCCTTTTGACACGCTGTTTCCGGGAAAGAATCGGGATCTAGCGGGCGGGCCGTTTGACGAGGTTGTCGTGATGCTCGGTCGTCGCCGCCCCTTGCCACACGAAATCCGTCATATGGCTTCTCAGTACGATGGGGCCATTGCCTACCTGGACTCGCATCTCGGCCGCGTCCTGGCGACGGTCACCAAACACCGCTGGGACCAAAACACTCTGATCATCATCACCTCCGACCATGGAGAATTCCTGGGGGAACGCAATCTGATCGGCCACGGCAGGAGGCTGTACCAGGAAGTGGTGCGGGTGCCGATGGTGGTTCGATTTCCTGGCGAAGCGCGGGCGCGTGTGATCGCGAATCCGGCCAGCCACGTGGACATCCTTCCGACCGCCCTCGAGGTTGCCGGCATCCGGCCACCCTACCCGCTCCATGGCGTGAGTCTCCGTCAGTTGCCCGACTCCGGCCGACGAGAAATTTTCATCGAGGCTTTCTCACGCCATTCGATCAACGGGCGGTACGTCGAGCAGGCGATGATCACTGACCCGTGGAAGCTCATTCTGGAGAGGCCGGGCCAGCCGCAAATGTACAATTGGCGGAGCGATCCGGCCGAGTCCCGGAACTTGGCCAATGGCCCGGAGGCGAAAGCCTTGCTGGAGCGGCTGTCAGCCTGGAGACAAAGCACCCGAGCGCCGGCCGCCCCGACCAGCCGATTATCTCCGGAGACGCTTCGACGATTGCGTTCAGCCGGTTACCTGCAATAGCTCGTGGGCCACTTCGCCGGCTTCCAGATGACCGGCCGCCAAGGCCGCCGGAGCCTTGACAGACGGCCCGGCGGTGGCGTAAACAATGAAGTGAGCATCACCATCGAGGGAGGTGCGAATGCCGAAGTATCTGGTCGAGCGTGAGATACCGGGAGCGGGCCAGTTCACCCGCGAGCAGCTGGTCTCGGTATCGCGCAAGTCGCGGGCCGTCCTGACCGAGATCGGCCCGCAGATCCAGTGGCTGGAAAGCTACGTGACTGACGACAGGGTCTACTGCGTCTACATCGCCCCCAACGAGGAGACCATCCGCGACCACGCCCGTCGCGGCGGTTTTCCGGCCAACCGGATTTCGGAAGTGAAGGGTCTGATCGACCCGACTACGGCCGAAGGATAGACGCCGGTCGGGCGCCCGCCCCGGGAAAGATCAGCCCGCGATTTGACTCCCCGCCGGCCCGCGTCATACCGTGGCATCATGGTGGCGACCTCGCGATGGGAAGCGCTGTTGCGGCGCACCTTCATCGATTTCCAGCAGACCGAGGAGTTCCTCAAGAACCCGCTGATTGTCGATCGCGCCGCAGGACTGTACTACTGGGACATCCACGACAAGCGATACTTCGACGCGATCGGCGGGATCTTCGTCGCCGTGCTGGGGCACGGCCATCCCAGGGTGCTCGAAGCGATGCGGCGGCAGATGGAGAGAATGACGTTCGCCCCGCCGTTGCACGGCATCTCCGACGTGGCGCTCGATTTCGTCGAAAAGCTGGGATCGGTGACGCCGGGCGCGCTGAAATTCGTCAAGCCTTTCAGCGGGGGCTCGGAGGCGGTCGAAGCGGCCCTCAAGTTCACGCGACAGTACTTCAAGCAGACCGGCCGGCCGGAAAAGTACAAGGTGATCAGCCGTTATCGCGGCTATCACGGAGGCACGTTCGGCGCGCTGGCGGCGACCGGCCTGGGATCGCGGAAGGCGAAGTTCGAGCCGCAGATGGCGGGCTTTCTGAAGGTGTTTCCACCCGATCATTATCGCGACGACTTCCCGGACTGGGGCGAGTGCTGCCGGTTCGCCGCGCGGGCGTTCGAGGACGTCATCGTCGCCGAGGACCCGCGGACGGTCGCCACCGTCATCGTCGAGCCGATCAGCAACACCGGCGGGCTGGTCACGCCGACCGACGAATATTTCCGGATCCTGCGGGAAGCCTGCGACCGGCTCGGCGTGATCCTCATCTTCGACGAGGTGATCACCGGTTTCGCGCGCACCGGAGCGATGTTCGCCGCGCACACTTTCTCCACCACACCCGACATCATTTGCTGCGGGAAGGGCCTGTCGAGCGGCGCCGTGCCGATGGGCGCCATGGCCGCGCGCGACGACATGGGCGAGGCGTTCCTCGGGCCCGTCGAAGACGAGGTGCAGTTCATGCACGGCCATACCTTCGCCGGCAATCCGCTGGCGAGCGCGGTGGGTATCGCGGTCATCGACGAGATCGTCGAGAAAAGGCTGGCGGACAAGGCAACGCGGCTGGGCGGCTATCTGCGGCGCCGGCTCGAGGGGCTGGCCTCGCTCGGCGTGGTGCGTGAAGTGCGCGGCAAGGGAGTCCTGCTCGGCGTCGAGTTCTGCCGTGACACGCCGCGGCGCGAACCGTTCCCCGAGCTGGGCCGGGCGCTCAAGAAGACGGCGCTCGACAACGGGGTCATCCTGCGCGTCGATCCGAACTGGTTCGGCGTGGCGCCGGCGCTGATCGCCGAAGAAAGCGACCTGGACGAGATGGTGACGCTGATCGAAAAGAGCCTGCGCGAGGCGCTCGATCTCTGCTCCTAACTAACAGCCCGCACAACGGAGCCTGGCCCGGCCGGTCAACCTGCCGTTACTCGGGTCGAGCGAGGGCCGGGCCGGCCCTGTGCGGGCCGGCTATCGGTAGGTGATCCACATCGGGCTCACCCACACCAGTTCCCCGTCGGCCTGCTCGCCGCGCACGTAGTAGTAACTGGTCTTCCCTTTTTGGGCCGCCTCATCGCGCCAGGTGAACTCGACCGCCGGCGACCGCGGCTCGACGCTGTAGACGTACTGGTTGTCCCTGACGATGTGAACCTTGGCGAAATCGCCCGTGCCCCATAGCTTGACCGAGATCGACGGCGGCTCGTCGACGCTGAATTCCTCGCCCATCATGTGCTCGCCCGAGCGCACGTCGGCCAGAATGTTGTCGGTCGCCCCGTACACGCGGCGTTTCTTGAACGCCTCCAGCACGGCCTCGCGTGTCGGAGTCGTCACCCACAGGTTGCAATACGACATGTGTGTCGAGACGTGGTCGCTCGAAGCCTGGAAGCCGAGGCGGTAGCCTTTCTCCAGCGCCAGCGATACGAAACCGAGCGGGCGCCAGCCGCCAATCGAGTCGCCGGCGCTGTTGGATCGCGGCGCGTCGGGCATTTCGTAATTCTGCCGGTCGCCCTGGTAGATCTCGACCACCGGCTCGACGATCGGGTCGTTGTCGCGCCAGTCGGTTCCCATGTTGGTCCCGGAAGTGTGCGAGGCGACGATGCCGTCGAAATGCCGCAGATAGCGGTAGAGCATTTGCGTGTCGGGCGCCGGAGCCGACGGCTCCTCGTCAGATATCGGCGCCAGCCGCGGCAGCGGCCGGATGCCGCGCCGGGCGAATATCGTGTTGCGATGGCCCTCCGGATACCGGACGCTGCGCTCGTAACTGAACATGGCGGTGTAGGCGCCGGCCAGATGGTAGGCGTCGGTCAGCTTCTGTTCGATCCACCAGGAGTACTCGCGGCCGCCGCCGTTGTCGTGATCGCAGCAGCCGCCCCAGTCCATGTAGGCGGCGTCGATCATGTAACGGTAGGCGTCGATGACCGGGCCGTCACCCATGCCGCCGTCGGCGGAAATCTCCGTGTGGCGGTGAAACTCGCCGCGGAGCAATTGCAGTTGAGCGCCGCCGGCCGGGAGGCGGTAGCCGCGAATCCGGGCCACCTGGTCGCGCTCCGGTTTCACATCCGGATCCGCCGGGGCGACGGTCTCGGCGGCGGCCGCGCTGAGCTTCGCCGGCTTCGGCCCGCCCTCGATGCTCAATTCGGCGGCGAAAAGGTCCGAGTTGATTTCGGCGCCAGCGCGAGGCGGGCCGGCGCGACCCACCAGTTGGCGATGATCCGTCGTCACCACCATCATCAGCCGCCCTGGTCCAAGAGTTGCCAGCGCCGGCCGGTTGTCCAGCAGACCATCGCTGTGAGGGACGGCGGCCGGGCCGCTCCAGCGCTCGCCGTCGAACCAGACCAGGTGCTCTTCCCAGATCCAGCCCACCGCGACCCGAACCGGCGTGCCGGTGCGGTAGGCAAGGTAGATCATTCCCGATGGATCGGAAGCCAGTCTCGGGAAGCTGTTCTTGGGAAGCGGCGGCGGCTGGGGTGTCTGACTCGGCGTGCGATTCAGGGACAGGTTCGGGTTCGGCTGGGTGGCGTCGGCGGGCTCGAGAAGGGCGCGGCCCGGGCGGGGATCGGACCGGGCGGGCTGGAGCGTGGCGCCAACGTCGTCGGCGGTGACAAGCGCCGCCTGGCCGTCGAAACATTTCACGCGGAGATTGTGTCCTTGATACAGCCCGATCCCGGTGGTCTCGTACGCGCCGAAGTCCTTGCCCCACTTGGCATCGGAAGCTTCGTACGCCACCCATAATCGATTGCGGTCATCGTAGGCGATCGACGGGCGCGCCTCGAAATACGTGCTGGCGGCGACCGGCACGGGAGCATCCATCTTCACGCGCCGGCCGTCGAGGGAGAGCTTGCGGACCCAGACGTCGTAGTCGCCTTTGTCGTAGGTGTCCCAGGCAACGGCGACCTCGCCGTTAGCCGCCGAGGCGATGGCCGCATCCCAATCGCTGTGAGTCGATGTCGACACGCGCGCTTCGGTTGTGAACCGGTCGTCGCGCTGCGCCGCGGCGAGGATATCCAGGTTGCCGTCGCGGAAACCTTGCCAGGCGACCCATACCCGCCCGCGCGAATCGCTGGCCGCCACCGGATTGACGTCGCTGCCCGCACTGGTGGTCAGACGAAGCTCCGGCGACCATCCGCGATTCGAGCGGGCTCGGGCGTAGATATCGAAATTACCGCCGCGGCTGGCGGACCAGAACACCCAGACGCGATTGCGTCCGTCGACTGCAACCGCGGTCCGCATGATGTCCCCGCCGGGGGGCGAGACGTTCTCCGGTTCGCTCCAGGTGCGCCTGGACTTCGAGTATCTCATCAGCTTGACCTGGTCACCGCCCACCGGCCGGGCAAGGAAGTCGAAGCTCTCAGGCGAGGCGCGGAACTGGCCTGGCACAGCCTGAGCGCGGTCGCCGTGCGTGAATTCGACGTAGGCGAGCCAGACGTCGTCGCCCGATTCGGCGAGCGCGGGAAAATCCTGCTCTTCGGCTGAGCTCGTCAGTTGCCGTGTGACCGGCACGCGCTCGACGGAAGCCCGGCCTTCCAGCACCGGCTGCGGCTTTCCGAACGGCATGTCCCGGGCCCGGAACGAGAAGCTGCCTTGAGCGGTTTCGACCTGGAAGCTTGCGCCCGGATGCGGGATCTCGGCGGTGAGAATCACGCCGTTGTCGAGCAACGGACCGGTCTGTCCGGCGGCCGCGGCGGCCGGCGGCACGATGCCGCGACGGGTCGAAGCTGTCCAGCTTGACTCGGTGGCCAGGTCTGTATCGGCGAACCGCCACCCCTGGATGCTCAGGATGCGGCCCTCGCTCGGCGTCGCCTTGCCGTCCCAGACGGCCGGCTCTTTGGCGCCCTTGCCGAACAGGATCCGGAAGGAGACCGCCGGCGGCATCGCGGCTTCCTCCGTGCGCCGCGGCTGGGGATAAAGGACCAGCGCCGCTGCCGCCAGGACGGCGCCCCCCCCAACAGTTGAAAGAACCCGTTTCATCGTCATCCTTGGGTGCGGGTCAGGGCAGGAATCTGTCCATCGCCCAGACCTCGGCGCTCGGCTTGCCGTGGTTGAATGCAATCCGCCGTCCATCGGGGTGGCAGCGCATCTGCGGTACGGTTCCCATCGTCAGGCCCAGGTTCTCGGCCGGTCCGCCGTCCACCGGGATGCGCCAGAGCTCGGTCGTCGCATCTTTCCCGGGAGTCCCACGACGCCTGGCGAACAGTACATGGCGGCCATCCGGCGTCCAGGCGACCTCGGCAATTCGATCGGGGGTCATGGCCAGTTGCCGCTGGGCTCCGCCGGCTGCCGGCATTATTCTTAGTTCCGTGTCGAACGAGAATGCCAGGAGCCGGCCATCGGGTGAGAGAGCCATGCTGGCGAAGCTCATGGTTCGACAAAGTGTTTCCTCCCGGCCTGTCGCCAGCTCTCGCGCCACCAGCCGCGAGCCCGGATTCGGCGCATCGTTGGTGTTGTAGTAAAGCGACTTGCCGTCGGGCGACAACTCCCCCTGCCGGATATGCGCCGGGCCTCGAAGCACAACCTCTACAGCCCCGGTTCGCGTGTCCACTCGGTAAAGGCCTCCGCGATGTTGGGTATCCCACCCACTCACCAGAATCGACGCGTCCGAAGACCATCGAATCCCAGGAAGAATAAAGTTCAACCTGGGTGTGAGCCGGCGCTCGGCGCCGGTTGAGAGGGAGCGTACCACCATAATGGACCGGCGTGACCCGCCAGCGGTCTCGAGCGGCAGCGAACAATAGACCAGGTGTTGGCCGTCGGGAGACCAGTCCGCATTCATATTAGAGCCAGTGTGGCGAGAGGTGAGGGAATCCGGGGCCTGCCGAAGCCGGCCAGTGGCAGGGTCGATGGATGCCACATGAATGTCAAGCATGCCTGTCCAAACGCCGTAGTAGTAGGTTCCGTTGCGAGCGAATCCGATGGGGGAGACGGGTCCCAGATCAGCCCGCACGAGCCTTGGAGCTCCTTGCGGCCGGCCGCCGGAGACCGGCTGGAACCAGGCCGACGTCTTCCCCATGCGGTCGCTGGCGAACAGGATCCCGGTCCCATCCGGAGCCCAGCCGAGCACATAATCGTCGGCGGGGTGCGTGATCAGGGCGTGTTCGTCACCGCCGCCGGCCGGCAGCACGTAGACATCACGTTCCGGCTCGTCTTCCCGGACTGGAGCGTCGTAGGCGATGTAGCGTCCGTCAGGTGAAAAGACGACCCTCCCCGGCCTGAGCGGTCCCATCGTCTTCAGAGTGCGAGCCGAACCGTCAGCCACGAGGATCAGCAGGATCTTTGAAGCGCCGTCTTTGCTCATGTCAAGTGCCAGGATCGACTTGCCGTCCGGCGACCATTCGTTCGGCTCGACGTTGCGAAGCGCTTCGTCGCGGTACAAAACGCGAGCGCCGGAACCATCCATGTTTATCAGGCGCAGTTCGGCGCCCTTGGAGGACCAACCGTAGGCGAGACGTTTGCCGTCGGGAGAAAAGACCGCCTCGCCCGCTAATTCTCCGTCTTTGTACCCGTTGGTCAGGTGGCGGGTTTTCCCGGTCGCTAATTCACGGATCCCGAGGGCTCCGGTTTTGATGTCCGGAAAGGAAAGGTAGCGTCCATCGGGCGATGGCGTGCTTGTCAAATTGACTTCAGAGCCGGCCCAAACCCTTCGTACCATGGCGCCCGCGGAAGGACCAGCACCTCCGCCGCCGAATCGCCAGCGAGCGGCCGGAAACTGCCAGAGAGCCACACCGGCTGCGCTTGCCAGGACGGCTCCCCCGGCCGCCAGCCACCAGCGAAGACTCCTTCGGCCGGATGCCGTGGTCGGCTTGGTCGGCTCCAATCGGGGACGCCGGTTGTTCCACCAGGAGTCGATCTCGGCCGGGTAGGCGTACACAGTGGCCAGTTTGTCGTGGTTGTGACGATGGACCGGAAGACTCTCGCGCTTCTCCCAGCGCTGGACGGTCCGCACGTCGCGCTTCAGGTAGGCCGCAATCTCCTTCCACGACTCGAGGCGCTCGGCGGCCGTCCGGCGACCGGGCGCTTCCTCGAAGGCACGCATTGGCCTTATTGTACGTCCGGTGGCGGCAAAGCGCGACATTCGGAGCTTGCCGCAGGTTGCCGCTTTGAAGACCGGCCACCGTCCGTTACCATCTGGCAGGAGGTGTCAGGAAATGAGAATCCTGGGTTCACGATGGGTCTGGTATGTTCCGGGAGTGGCCGTGTTGACGATCGCGGCCGGCTGGGTCCTGGCGCATGAATCGGGGGGGCCGACTACGGTCACGATTCCGGTCAGCCAAGGTGGCCAGTTTAGGGCCCGCTGCGATCAATCCTTTACCGCTGGGTCGTGGGTGTTCACCGTGACGGCGAAGAGCGGCAACGTCTCCAGGTTTGTTGTCCAGCTCTACCCCAAAGCGGTGCCTACGCTGAACAGCAACAACAACCAGGCGAGCGTGTGCATGGTGTGTCCGGATCCCCAGGGCCGCACCCAGCTTTCCTGTTCCGGTGAAGTCTGTGGCTCGGGCGCCGAGCTCCAGCAGATCGCCAACGTCAAGGTCAATAACCCGGTGGTGGGCAGTTCCATCACCATTCCAGGCATCCCCGCCGACCAATACTGCGTGCGGTTCGGCGCCACGGGCCAAATTGGAGCCTCCCTGACGGCGGAAGTCACCAGTCACCCATAGGTCTTTGAGCGCACAGGACGCGGCCGCGTCCGCGCTTGATTCAGAAAACGCTGCCGCCGTGTTCCGTTGTACGCGTTCAGCAAGGAGCCGGCCCAGTCGCCCGACGCGCACGAGAATCGCTTTTGCCGTATTCTTGCCGGAGCGCGGTTTGCCTGCTGCAATGGCTGCCGTGGGCCCGCGCCGACCCGCGCGGAAACATCGCCGCGCGTGGGAACATGATGAGGTGAGCACTCCCACTGGCTTGGCGCACCGCGAGGCGGGCCGTAATTATTCGCCGATCGACAACGTCCGCAACATTGCCATCATCGCCCATGTCGATCACGGCAAAACCACCCTCGTCGATGCCATGCTCAGGCAGAGCGGCATCTTCCGTGAGAACGAGGTCGTGGTCGAGCGCGTTATGGATTCCAACGAGCTCGAGCGCGAGCGCGGTATCACCATCCTGGCCAAGACCACCGGCGTCCGCTTCCGCGGGATCAAGATCAACATCGTCGATACGCCCGGCCACAGCGATTTCGGCGGCGAGGTCGAGCGCGCCCTCAAGCTCGTTGATGGCGTCATGCTCCTCATCGATGCCAGCGAGGGCCCGCTGCCGCAGACCCGATACGTGCTCATGAAGGCGCTCGAGGCGCGGCTGCCTCCGATCGTCGTCATCAACAAGATCGATCGCCCCGACGCGCGGTTGCAGCCCGTGCTCAACGAAATTTACGACCTGTTCATCGACCTCGACGCCACCGAGGACCAGCTCGAGTTCCCGGTCATCTACACGAACGCGCGCGCGGGCACCGCCAAGACATCTCCGGAAGACAATGGCACCGACTTGCGCCCGCTCTTCGAAGCGATCCTGAGGCACTGCCCGGCGCCCGTCGGCGATCCCGACGCGGTCCTGCAACTTCTGGTCGCCAATCTCGACTACAGCGAGTACCTGGGCCGGTTGGCCATCGGGCGCGTGTTCGCCGGCACATTGAGCCTCGGCGACGATGTCGGCATCGCCAAGCTTGACGGCTCGCTCCAGCGCACGTGCGTCACCAAGCTCTACTCCTTCGAAGGCCTCAGGCGCGTCGAGGAGACCGTCGGCCGACCCGGCGACATTCTCGCCATCGCCGGGGTCGAGGGCATCGCGATCGGCGAGACTCTCACGCATCCTGATACGCCCGCGCCGCTGCCGCACGTCGCGATCGACGAGCCGACGATTGCGATGACCTTCACCGTAAACACGTCTCCGTTCGCGGGCCGCGAGGGCCAGTTCGTCACCTCCCGGCATCTTCGCGAACGGCTCGAAAAAGAGCTGCTCACGAACGTCTCCATCCGGGTGGAGGAGGCCGGCGGCCCGGACACGTTCAAGGTCATGGGCCGCGGTGAACTCCAGCTGGCCATCTTGATCGAGATGATGCGCCGCGAGGGATACGAGTTGATGGTCGGCAATCCCGAGATCATTACCCGCACCATCGGCGTCGCGGTCCACGAGCCGCTCGAGGTGCTCGTCATTGACTGCCCAGAGCAGTTCATCGGCGCGGTCATCCAGAAGCTTGGCGAGCGCAAAGGCAAAATGACCAGGATGGTCAACCACGGATCCGGCCGTGTGCTCTTGGAATTTCGCGTGCCCTCGCGCGGTCTCATTGGCTTGCGCACCGAACTGCTCACGGATACCCGCGGCACCGCCGTGATGAACTCGCTCTTTCATTCCTGGGCGCCGTGGCAGGGTGACATCCCGCGCCGCACCACCGGCTCGCTCGTTGCCGACCGGGGCGGCCAGGCGACCGCCTACGCCATGTGGAACCTCCAGGAGCGCGGTGAAATCTTCATCAGCCCGGGCACGCATGTTTACGAAGGCATGATCGTCGGCGAGAACGCGCGCGGCGCCGACCTCAACGTCAACATCGTCAAGGAAAAAAAGTTGACCAATATGCGTTCCTCTACCGCCGATGAAGCCATCCGGCTGGTTCCTCCGCGCATCCTGAACCTGGAGCAGGCCATCGAGTTCATCCGCCACGACGAGTACGTCGAGATCACTGGGCAATCCATCCGTCTCCGCAAGAAGGCGCTCAAGGCGAACGAGCGCTGAATGCCTCCGCGGCGATTCAGACAAATGGCGCGTATGCGGTCCCAAGAAGGGCACTCCGGATGCCTTGGCTCTCACAGTTCGGCGGAGAACACCAAAGGCGTGCCGTAGGCGAGCTCGACGTAACGCACGCCCGGGGCGCGGAGCTTGAGCGATGCGCGGAATTGCCTGGGATCGACGGCGTTGTCGGGAAACATATCGTAGTGGCACGGGATGGCGGCCTTGGGGCGGATCTTGCCGGCCAGCTCGGCCGCTTCGTAGTGCGACAGGTTGTTGAAGCCGCCGTTGATGCAGGTGATGATCAGGTCGGGCGAATAGCGGGCCGCCGAGACCAGCAGCTCGCTGTAGTCGGTGTCGCCGGTCACGTAGACGCGCGGGCCGCGGCCGAAGCCAAACACGAAGCCCATGTGATTGAGGTCGGTGTCGTCGGTCGGCATGGCGAACGTCCCGCGCACCTGAACATCGCGGAACTCAATCTCACAGGCGGGCCAGGCCGGCACGATGCGTTGCTCTTCGACCTGCTCACGGCGGTAGACTTCGCAGCTCGGCTGCGGCCCGATGAATTGCATCGTGTCCTTCTGGCGCAGTCGCCGGATCGTCTCGGGGTCGGTGTGATCCTGGTGATTGTGGGTGCAGGCGTATACGTCGACGTCGAGGGCTTCCGGTTCGATCAGGATGGGGGCCAGTCGCCGCAAGTCAAGCTCGGTGTGCAGGCCCTCGCAACTATGGGTGAGGTAGAGGTCGGTCGAAACCAGCGTGCCTTCGTGCGATTTGAATATGTAGCCGTTCTGCCCGAACCACCACACGGCGACCGCCCCTTTCGGCACCGGGAACTCCCGAATCTCACCCATCAGACTGGACATCAGTTCCCATTCTAAATGCAGGGCGAAGCCGACCCTCAGCGCCGGTGGAAGCGGGTTTCCATCAATGCCCAGGTGTTGGGGTCGAACGCGACGGCGGCGGGCTCGGCGCCGGCGGCCAGCTCGAAACGCTGCCGCTTCGCGGTCATTTCGATCCTCTCGATCAGGAGCGGGGCGTCATCGGAGGCGCTCACTCCGATCTCGAGCGGGAGCCGGTACGCGTCGCCCGGCTGGGTCTGGACGAGCTCGATCTCGATCTTGCGGGCGGCGGCGTTGTAACTCCACCAGCCTTCCACCGACGGCGAACCGGCCCGGTTCAGCCACTGCCGGAAAAACCAGCCGAGCTCCTGCCCGGAGGTCTCCTCGATCACGCGGCGGAAGTCGTCGGTCGAGGCGTTCGCGTCGCGATAGCGCCTGTAGTAATCGCGGATGCCGGCCCAGAACGCTTCCGTGCCGATCCGTCCGCGAAGCATGTGCAGCACCCAGCCACCCTTCTGGTAGACAAGCTGGTTCAGCACGCGCCGCATATCGGCAAGATTATTGTGAATCACCGCCAGCCCCGGGCTCTTGGTCTCGACCCCCAGCACGGCGGCGCGGCTGCGCTTCAGCCCGGCGACGAAGGCGTCGCGCCCGAGGTAGTATTCGGTGAAAAGGAGAGCGAAATACGTGGCGAACCCCTCGCTGAGCCAGACATCGTCCCAGTCTTTCTCGGTGACTGAATTGCCCCACCACTGATGCGCGATCTCGTGCGCCACCAGCGTGGTCGCCGGACGCCCGGTGACCGCGTCTTCCCCGTAGAAAATCGCGCTCGCGTGCTCGGTGCCGCCCCGGAGTCCGGCCGCCTGCACGTTCGCCAGCTTCTCATACGGATAGGGTCCGATCCGCTCGCTGAAGAACTCGATCGCCTGGAGGGTGGGCGCTTCCAAGGTCGCCATCCCCTTCTCGCGGTCCTGAGGAAACACCCAGGTCTGGAGCGGAATGCCCCGGGCCGTGCCGAAGTGCCGCGCGGCGAACCGCGCCACACCAACGGCGTTGAGCCAGGAAGCAATGGGAACCGACTGCTTCCAGTGCGTAAGCCGCCGGCCGTCGCCCAGGTCGATCGCTTCCTGAAGCAGGCCGTTGGCCACTACCTGATACTTCACCGGCGCCGTGATGAGGAATTCGCTGGTGGCTTTGTCGTAGGGATGATCGATCATCGGCAGCCACCCCCGGGCGAGGTTCGGCCAATTCACGCTGAAATAGGTGCGCTCCTTGTGGCGGTTGGTCCCGATCCGCAGACCGCGCGCGGGAATGCCCCGATAGCGCACGGTGAACTGGCGGTGCTCACCGGCTTTCGAGGGCGGCGCCAGCGTGACCGTCAGGCGATCCGAATGGTGCCGGTACCTTACCGCCGACCCGCCCGAGGCGACCTCCGTTACGGTCATCCCCTTCCCCTCCGCCGCCGAGACCAGGTCCAGGGCGAACTCGGTCGCCCCGTCGTGATGGAAGCGCAGATCGACCGTTGCCGCCCCGGCAATCTGGTCGGTCTCTTCGGCGAGCGTCAGCCGGAAGACATAGTGCAGCGCGTCAACGGCCGGCTGGCGAAGATAAGTGTCGGCCGGCAGGACCGGCGCCAGCCAAACGAGAATAAGCAGGAGCAAGAGGGCACGTCGACGGGCCAGGCTAGAGCTCCCGAATGAGAATGTTGCGGAACTGGAGCAGGCTGGGGGGGCCGAAATACTGGCCGCCCTCGACCCGGCCGTGGTGCTGAAGGCCGATCGGCCCCTCTTCCGGCAGCCCGGGCAACCGCGCGTTGTCGACCACGGTCTTGCCGTTGAGCACCACCGTCACGCGGTCTCCCTTCACGGTGATCTCGAACGTGTTCCACTCGCCGATATTACGGTCGGCGTTGGTTTTCGGTGTGACGGCTGCCCGGATCTCCGCGGGCATTTTGCGGTCGTTGCGATATCCGTAGAATTCGCCCGAGCCCACGGGCCAGCACCAGATGTTGACCTGCGCCTTGCCGGTCCCGCGCAACAGGATGCCGGAATCCGAATCGGGAACATCGATCAGGATCGGCTGGCCGTTTTCGTCCAGCTTTTCGGTCCCGTCCGGCATCACGATGCGCGCGTTCTTGTTTCGGTACGGCGTGGCCTTGATGCGCCAGTCCACGCGCAGCACGAAATTTCGGTACGATTTCTCGGTCCACAGGTTCTTGTCTTTCGGCGCTTCACTGGCGGCGTCGTAGTCGATCACTCCGTTGATCGTCTTCCAGTGGTCGTTGTCCCCCACCGGGATCTTCCAGCCCGTCAGGTCCCGCCCGTTGAACAGCGAAACAAAATCCGACGGCGCGCTTTGCGCCCGGAGCCCGGGGACCCAGGGACCGACACCGACCGCGAGTCCATACAGCAGAACGAACGCAGCATTTGATTTCATCTTCCCTCCTTGCTTGACTACCTCCGCGCGGGCGACGGCAGCGCTTTCAGCACGACGCCTCCGCCCTGCCGCACCAACTTCTCGATCTCGTCCAGCTCCGATGGCAGAAAATCCGTGAAATTCACGACGCCTTCCCCGGTGACGACCACCACGTCTTCATAGCGGAGATAAAGATTCTCCTCCGGGACGCGAAGCTGCGGGTCGACCGAGAAAACGTGGCCCGGCTGGAGCGGGCCGCCGCTGTAGCGCCCGTCGTCGTGCACGGCCATCCCGACGGGGTGAGAGAAAACGCCGCCGCCGGTATCGACCAGCCGGCGCGCGGCCTGCTGGTAGACGGGCTTGGAGAACTTCGTTCGCTGCAACACCGGCTCGATGGCCTGCTTGGCCTCCTCGCGAATCTGGGCGGCGGTGACGCCGGGCCGGATGCGTTTGAGGATCGCGTTGCGATATTCGAGGACGAATTGCAGCAGCTCGCGCTGGGTGGGACTGAAACGCCCGTTGACCGGCCACATGCGCGCAATGTCGCTGGTGTAGTAGCGGTAGTCGGGCGCGTAGTCCATCAGGACGAGCTGGCCGTCATCGAGGCGCGACATGTTGCGGTAGTAGTGCATGTTCCAGATATTGGCCGTGCCGGCGGCGGTGATCGAGCGATAGCCCTCGAGCCGCGCGCCGTTCACCAGGAAGATGTAGCGGGCGGCCGCGTCGAGCTCGTACTCGTACATCCCGGGCCGCGTGCTCTTCATCGCCTCGAGCAAACCCAGGCCGGCCAGTTCCGACGCCCGGCGGATGAGCGCGATCTCGCGCGGGCCCTTGACGGCGCGCATCTCGTCGAGAATCGGCGTCAGATCCTCGATGCGGGCGCGCGGGTAGCGGGCGCGCAACAGTCCCACCAAGTGCAGCTCGCGAGGCAGGCGCCCGTCCCAGGAGTCGGCGGAAATGGCGGCGTTGGCGGCCAGCAGCTCGCCGCGGCTTTGCGAGTTCCCTTCGGCGGGGCTGAACAGCGTGTAGATCTCGCGTGGCCCGCCGCGTCCCAGCCACTCGCCGCGCATCGTTTCATTGCTGAAGACTTCGTCGGCGCCGGTGAGCTGTTTCACCAGGCTCGCATCCTCGGCGGACAGCACCTTGCCCTCGGCGCTCTCCAGGCGCGGGTTGCGCGGAGGCAGAAACAGCGTCGCCTTTTTCTGGCGGCCATCGAGGAGCAGGTACGAGTGCGGCGTCTCCACTCCGCACAGGTAGTAAAACTCGTTGCCCTGCCGCGGCATGAGAAAGCCGTTGGTGAGCGGCACTCCCTGAAGGACGGCCACCGCGTTGGAGCCGATCTTTTCGTACACCTTCGCCCACCGCGCCTGGAACTCCTCGGGCGGGAAGTCGTTCTGGTACCAGGGTGCGGACTGGCCGCCGGCAAACGCCTGCAGGGCGGCCGCGGTGAACAGAGCGATCAAGAATCGGGAGAATCGTGATTCCGGCCCGTAACACCAGGGGGACATCATAGCGTCTCTTATACCATGGGAAACCTTACGCTTTCACGATTTATCGCCGCGCTGTGGCTGGTCGCCACCACGGCGACGATTGCAATGGCCGCGGACGTGACCGGCCAGTGGGTCGCCGATGTGCCTGGCAGAGGCGGTCAAACTCAGTCCACCACTTTCGCCTTCAAAGTGGACGGAGAAAAGCTGACCGGTTCTGTCACCAGTTCCTTCGGCGAAACCCCGATCTCCGACGGCAAGGTGCAAGGCGACGACATCTCCTTTACCCAAAACCTCGAGTTCGGCGGCAACAAGGTCACAATCATTTATAAGGGCAAAGCTTCGGCAAACGAGATCCGCTTCACGAGGCAGAGGGAGGGTGGACAGGCGCCGCCGGCGGAGTTCACCGCAAAACGGAAAACATCCTGACAAAGAGGGCGATGATTCCTAAGACCATCGCCGTCTTGGGGTTCGTTTTTCCGGTTTGGTGTCTTGCTCAAACCGCGCCGGTTGGGCAGCTCTCGCAAACCGGCCAGGTCCGCTCCGGAGGTGTGCCCATTCCCGGCGCCACCATCAGCGCCACCCACGGGACCACCAGCCTGACCACCTCGACCGATGAGTCGGGCCATTATCGCCTCGATAACCTCACAGCGGGCCGCTGGATGTTCGAAGTTCGGATGCCCGGATTTCAGACGGCGTCGCGGGAAATCGAAGTGGCCGCCGGCGGCCTCATCGAGACGTGGATGCTCGAGCTGGCTCCAAGGCCGGCCGCCCGCCCACCACAGGCTCGAGGCGGACAGGGGTTCCAGCGGCTGGCCGTATCCCCCGGCGAAGATCCCGTCGAAAGCGTATTGGCGGCTGCGGCGCCGGCGCCGGATTTCACACCTCCGCCCCAGGCGGGTAACGCCAACGAGGCGTTTTTATTGAACGGCAGCTTGAGCGCCGGCCTGCCCAGCGGTCTGGAAAGAGGCGCCATCGAGGGTCGCGAATTCGAAATGCGTCGCGGCGAATTCGGTGGGTTCGGTCCTGGGTTCGGACCGGGTGCAGGCTTTGGCGGCCCGGGCGCCGGCTTGGGTGGCCCTGGTCCTGGTTTTGGCAGCCCGGGCGCCGGCGTTGGCGGCCCGGGGGTAGGACCTGGCGGACCGGAAGGTCGCGGAGGTGGTCCTCCCGGTACGGGCGGCGGATTCGCCGGACGCGGCCCCGGCGGCGGATTTGGCGGCGGACCGCCCGGGCGGGGCGGCGTTGGCGGCCCGGGGGGACGAGGTGGAGCGCGTCCGCGAGGCCGCGGCCCTGGCGGCCCAGGCCGCGAAGGCTTCTTCGGCAATCGAGCCGGGCGAGGCCGGCAGGGCGTGCGCGGGACCGCGTTCCTGTCCTCGAGCAACTCGGCGCTGGACGCCCGGCCCTACTCGCTGACCGGGCAGACAGTTCCGAAGGCGTCGTACGCCCAACACCGCTTCGGCGGCATGATCGGCGGCCCGCTCGCGATCCCGAAGCTGTTCCGCAGCGAGAAAACCACCTTCTTCCTCAGCTTTGGCGGATCCAGCGGGCGGAACCCGTATCAGGCTATCTCGACGCTGCCTTCCCCAGCCGAGCGCAGCGGCGATTTCTCCGGGAGGTTTGACGCCGCGGCTCGGATCTTCGATCCGCTCACCCGCGGTCCGTTCCCGGGCGACCGAATTCCCGCGACGCGCATCGATCCGGCCGCGCGCGGTTTACTCGACTTTTTCCCCGCGGTCAATCAACCCGGCGCGGTGCAGAACTACCAGTACGTGACATCGGTCGGCAACAACAGCCGGAATGTTGGCCTCAGGCTGAACTACAACCGGTCGGCCAAGAACCGGTTCGATGTGAATACCAACTTCCAGTGGCGGGAAGGCTCGAGCGCCCAGATGTTTGGCTTTCTCGATGCCACCACCGGGCTCGGCAGCAGTGTAAGCCTCGGATGGACCCACAACTTCACACGCTCGCGAATCAATACTCTGCGCGCCAACTTCAATCGAAACCGCAGCGACGTCCTGCCGTTCTTCGCCTACCGGACCGATGTCGCCGCCGCGCTTGGCATTCGAGGCGTGTCGCGGGATCCGATCAATTACGGACCGCCCAATCTCACGTTCACCAACTTCGGCTCCCTGTCGGACGCCAGCGCGCAGTTGCGGCGCGATCAGACGGCGAGCGTCGCGGAGTCTCTGCTGCTGGTCCGCGGCCGGCATAACTTCTCGGTGGGCGGTGAGTATCGACGGATCGAGCTCAACACCCGGACCGATCAGAACGCGCGCGGCACGTTCGGCTTCTCCGGTCTGGCCACCAGCGCGTTCAACAACCAGAACCAACCGGTTCCCCAGACCGGCTTCGACTTCGCCGACTTTCTGCTCGGCTTGCCGCAGTCGAGCTCGATCCGGTTCGGCGGCTCCGACACTTACTTCAGAGGAAGCGCCGTCAGCGCGTTTGGTCAGGACGACTGGCGTGTTCGCGGCAACCTGAGCCTGAATCTCGGGCTGCGGTACGAGTTCTTCCAGCCGTTTCACGAGAAGTACAACCGCATCGCCAATCTCGATCTTTCCCCGCTGTTCAACGCCGTCGCCGTGGTCACTCCAGGCGGGAGCGGGCCGTTCTCCGGCCGGTTCCCGAGAGGGCTGATCGATCCGGACCGGAACAACGTTTCGCCGCGCACCGGCCTCGCCTGGCGGCCGTTTCCGAAGCGACAGCTCCAGGTGCGCCTGGGCTACAGCCTGGTCCACAATGGCTCGATCTACAACCAATTTCCGAGCCGGCTGGCGGCGCAGCCGCCCTTTGCGAACACGGCGACGGTGAACACGAGCCTCGGCAGGAGCTTGACGCTGCGGGATGGTTTCGCGACCGCTCCTTCGCAGGATGTGACCAACTCCTACGCCGTCGACCGCAACTATCGCGTCGGCTACGCGCAGACGTGGAGCGTGTCGGTCCAGCAGTCTCTCCCTCGCTACCTCGTGGTCGAGGTGAGTTACCTGGGAACGAAGGGAACGCGGCTGGACATCCAACGGCTGCCCAACCGGGCGGCCGCCGGTTCGCCGCTGACCGCCGAGCAGCGGCGCCAGATCGGCAACGCGGTCGGTTTCACGTGGGACACCTCCGAGGGGAATTCGATCTACCACGCCGGACAGGTCCGGCTCACGCGCCGCTTTTCGCGCGGCTTCTCCGGGAATCTGTCCTACATCTGGGCGAAATCGATCGACAACGCGTCCACGCTCGGCGGAGGGAGCGGGGTGGTCGCCCAGAACGACAAAGATTTGCGCGCCGAGCGCGGCCGGTCGAGTTTCGATCAGCGTCACGCCTTCAGCGCCTCCTATGTGCTCACCTCGCCGGTCCGTGAGGGCAGCGCTCTGTTCAGCGGGTCGCGATGGGCCGCCGGTCTTTTCCGCGACTGGACATTGAGCGGCGGTCTCACCGCCAGCTCGGGGACGCCGCTCACCGCCCGCGTGCTGGGGAATCAGTCCGACACCGCGGGAACGGGCGCGATCGGAAGCGGCCGCGCCGACGCGACCGGGCTTTCGCTCGATGAAGGCGACGGTTTCTTCAATCTCCTGGCGTTCGCGATTCCCAGTCCAGGGACGTTTGGAAACTCGAGCCGAAACCTCATCGACGGGCCGAGCCGCATCAGCCTGAATCTTTCCTTTGGCCGGTCCTTCACGCTGGCCGAACGCCGCGGTGTCGAGTTCCGGGTGGAAAGCCAGAACTCCACCAACCACGTGAACTTCACCGGCCTGGGAACGGTCGTCAACGCGATCAACTACGGCCTGCCCACCGCCACCGGTCCGATGCGCACCGTAAGCGCCGTGATGCGCCTGAGGTTTTAGGCGATGCTCCGATCGCGTATCCCGGCGGTCGCCGTGTGGTGCCTGGCCGTCTTTGGGCAGCCATCGGAAATTGTGTTCCGATCCACAACCCGGCTCGTGATCGTCGACGTGTTCGCCCGCGACCGGTCGGGAAAGGACCTGACCGGCCTTCACAAGGAAGACTTCACCATTCTCGAAGATGGAAAACCGCAGCCGATCTCCGTGTTCGAGTGGCAACGACTGGATGTCGAATCGCCCGCCGCGGCTGGTGTACCGGTCTCTCCGCCGCCCGGCGCTCCGGCGGCGGCCGCGCGGCCGCAGACCATTACCACGAGCGCTCCGGGGCGGATTCAGTACCGGGACCGCCGCCTGCTGGTGCTGTTTTTCGACCTCACCTCGATGCAGCCGGCCGACCAGATTCGCGCCTGGAAAGGGGCGACGGAATTCGTCAAGGAGCAGATGAAGCCGGCCGACGTGGTCGCCATCATGACCTTCTCGACACGGCTCGAGGTCAAGGAGGACTTCACCGGCGACCGCGAACGGCTGCTCGAGACACTCGAGTCTCTTCGCATCGGAGAGGGCAGCGATCTTGCGGGGGAAGCGCCGGCCGGCTCCGATGAAAACAGCGCCGACACCGGCGCCGCGTTTGAAGCCGACGAGAGTGAGTTCAACATCTTCAACACGGACCGGAAGCTGGGGGCGCTGGAGTCGGCCGCCAGGATGCTCGCCGGACTGCCGGAGAAGAAGGCGCTGATTTACTTCTCGAGCGGCGTCGGCAGAACGGGGCTGGAGAACCAGTCGCAGCTCCGATCGACCATCAATGCCGCCGTCCGCGCGAACACTTCTTTTTATCCGATCGATGCCCGCGGTCTGATGGCCATGGTTCCCGGCGGCGACGCGACCCAGGCCGGTCCCCGCGGCTCCGGATTGTTCTCCGGACAGTCGCAGCGCCGGCAGGCGGCCCGGTTTCAGGATCAGCAGGAGACGCTGGTGTCACTGGCTGCCGACACCGGCGGCAAGACGTTCCTCGACAGCAACGATTTGACCCTCGGCATCGCGCAGGCGCGGAACGATATCCGCAGCTACTACATCCTCGGCTACTACAGCACCAATCCGGCGGCCGACGGCCGTTTTCGCCGCATTCAGGTCAAACTGACCCCGCCGCTCGAGGCCAGGCTCGACTTCCGGAGCGGCTACTTCGCGCCCAAGGAGTTCCGCCGATTCACCGAATCCGACAAGGAACGCCAGCTCGAGGAAGCTCTGTCGTTGGGCGACCCGGTGACGGATCTTCCGGTGGCCCTCGAGGTCAACTATTTCCGATTGGCCCGCGACAAGTATTTCGTGCCGGTCGCCGTGAAAATCCCCGGCAGCGAGATCGTGCTGAGGAAGAAAGGGTCGAATGAGACGACCGAGCTGGATTTCATCGGACAGGTGCGAGACGCCAAAGGCAGGCTGGCCGGCGCCGTTCGCGACGGAATCCGGGTGAAATTGAGCGAGGCGAACGCCGGTCGGCTGGAACGCAGGAACTTCCAGTACGACTCCGGCTTCACGCTGGCGCCCGGCGAGTACCGTCTGAAATTTCTCGCCCGGGAGAATCAGACGGGACGGATCGGCACATTCGAGACTTCGTTCACCGTGCCCGACCTCCACGCGGCCGACAACCGTCTCCGGACCAGCTCGCTGGTTCTCGCCAGCCAGCGGGAGCCGCTCGAATCGGCCGTCGGCGCCGCTTCCAGGAATCGAAGGCTGCTCGCGTCCAATCCCCTGGTCGACAACGGCCAAAAACTGATTCCGAGCATCACTCGAGTGTTTCGCAAGGACCAGAGTCTTTACGTCTACCTCGAGGTCTATGATGCGATGGCCGATTCGGCCGACCGGCAGGCCAGCATTTTTACCGTTCTCAGCTTTTATCGGGGAAAAACGAAAGCCTTCGAGTCCAGTCCGGCCCGGGTCACCGGCGCTTTGGCCAAACGACCGGGGGTGTACCCGGTGCAGTTCGAGATCCCGCTGGCGAAACTGGCGGCCGGGCAATACACCTGCCAGTTGACGCTGGTCGACGAGGTGGGAAAGAAGTTCGCCTTCCCTCGCACTTCCGTGGTGCTGTTGCCGTAGCCAGCTACGTCCGATAGCTCGCGTTGATATCGATATACCCGTGCGTCAAATCGCAAGTCCAGAAGCGCGCCTGGCCGCGGCCCCGGCCGCCGAGCGAGAAGTGGATCGAGCACTCCGGCGCGTCGAGTTTTCGTTTCATCGCCACTTCGGAGAAGCGGGTCGCGAGGCCGCCGCGGCAGACGGGAACGCCCTGCAACGCGATATCGGCTTTGCCCGGGTCGAAGGCGACGCCGGCGCTGCCGGCCGCCGAGAGGATCCGGCCCCAGTTGGGGTCCGAGCCGGCGATGGCGGTCTTCACCAGCGGCGAGTTGGCGATGGCGCGGGCGATACGTTCGGCGGCGAGATCGTCGGCGGCGCCAGTGACGAGAATCGTGATGCGCTTGCGCGCGCCCTCGCCGTCTTTGGCGATCTGCGCGGCGAGGTCTTCGAGGACGAGAGTGAGCGCGTGCCGGAACCAGTCCCGGTCGGCGGGCCGGACGCGCTGGCCGGAGGCGCCGTTGGCGGCCAGCACGATGATGTCATTGGTCGACGTGTCGGAATCGACCGAGAGCCGGTTATAACTGCGGCCGGCGGCTTCGACCAGCATCGGGCGAAGCCACCGCGACGGGATCGCGGCGTCGGTCAAAACGAAAGCCAGCGTGGTGGCCAGGCGCGGATGGATCATCCCGGATCCCTTGGTCATGGCGGCGATCCGCGCCGTGCCGCCTGAGAGCGCGACCTCGGCGCCGGCTTTCTTGGGCACCAGGTCGGTGGTCATGATGGCCTCGGCGACTTCGTCAAAGCGCTCCCCGGAAAGCCCGGCGACCAGCGCGGGCAGAGCGGCGGTGATGAGCGAAGCATCGAGCTCGACGCCGATGATGCCGGTCGAGGCGGGAAGCACCTGAGCGACCGGTACGCCAAGCCGCTTCGCCAGCGCGTGACAACAGGCGAGCGCCACGCGATCTCCCGTGCGGGTGGCGCAATTGGCGTTGCCCGCGTTGACGAGAATGGCGCTGAGACGTCCACGCGAGTCGCGGAGATGCCGGCGCGCCAGGCGCACCGGGGAGGCCTGCACGCGGTTGGTCGTAAACACGGCGGCCGCGGCGGCGGGTGGGACCGAAACGATCAGGCCGAGGTCGTTCTTCCGGACTTTCCGAATACCGGCGTCGACGGCAGCGTAACGAAATCCCAAGGGGTGATTCACGCGGGCTCGACTCCCAAAGTCTCATTCTCCGACGGGCGCTGGCCGTTGACAAACTCGGCCGCCGTAATTCGCCGGCGGCCTTCGAGCTGCACTTCGAGAAGCTCGAGCACCGTCCCCTCGCCGCAATTGGCGAGCAGCCGGCGCGAGATCACCTGGAGCGCGCCGAACGGCCCGGGGAGGCTCTCACCGAGCGGGCGCGCGCGGCACACATGGAGCGTCTGGCCACGGAATCGGGTATAGGCGCCCGGCCAGGGTTGAAAGCCTCGCAGCCGGTCATGGATGACCCGTGCCGGCCGGCTCCAGTCGATCGCCCCGTCTTCCTTTTTCAGGATCGGCGCGTAGGTCGCCAGCGCCGGATCCTGTTTCCGCGGCGCGATCGTTCCCCGTTCCAGCCCGATCAGGGTGTCGACGAGGAGTGCGGCGCCCATCGCCGCCAGCCGCCCGCCGAGCTCGATCGCCGTTTCCTCGGCGCCGATCGCGGTCCCGGCCTCGAGCAGCAGATCGCCCGTGTCGAGACCTTCGTCGATCCGCATGGTGGTGACTCCGGTGCGGGTTTCCCCGCGGGCGATCGCCCACTGGATCGGGGCCGCGCCGCGGTATTGGGGAAGCAGCGAGGCATGTACGTTGACAATGCCGAGCGGAGGAATCGCGAGGATCGATTTCGGAATGATCTGTCCGTATCCGACCACGACCATGGCCGCCGGGGCGAGCGCGCGGAACGCTTCGACCACCTCCGGCGCGCGGATCTTCTCCGGCTGGTGCACGGGCAGGCCGAGGCGAACGGCGCACTGTTTGACCGGCGAGACCGACATTTCCCGGCCGCGACCCTTGGGCCGGTCCGGCTGGGTCCAGACGCCGGCGACCTGGTGGCCCGACTCGACGAGCTTTTCGAGGGAAGGCGCGGCGAAATCCGGCGTGCCGAGGAATGCCAGCCTCAGGCCCACTCCCCCGCCTTGATCATCTTGCGCACCTTGCGCCGGATCAAATCGCGCTTGAGCGCGCTGACGTGACTGATGTACAGCTTGCCTTTGAGGTGCTCGGTTTCGTGCAGGAAGGCGCGCGCGATCAGGTCCTCGCCGGTCATCTCGAACCACTCCCCTTTGGGGTTCTGTGCACGGACGGTCACCCGCCGGCCGCGGGTGACATTCTCGCGGAAATTGGGAAGACTCAGGCAGCCTTCTTCGCCATGCTGCTTCCCTTCGACTTTGATGATCTCCGGATTGATGAGGACGATCCTCTGCTCCGGGTCCTCGCCGGTCGAGCAATCAATGACCGCGATGCGCCGGCCGATGCCGATCTGCGGGGCGGCCAGGCCCACGCCCTTGGCGGCGTACATGGATTCGAACATGTCGGACACAAGCTGATTCAGATCGGGACGATCGAACTCTGTCACCGGGGCCGAGGCTTTTTCGAGCACCGGATGGTTCAGGTACTTTACGACCGGATAAATCATCAGAAACGCTTCACCTGTTCCATGTACCCGTCAAAGTTCCGTCTCGTTTCCTCCAGCGAGTCGCCGCCGAATTTTTCGAGGAACGCCTCGGCGAGCACGAGGGCGACCATCGCCTCGCCGATGACTCCGGCGGCGGGAACCACGCAGACGTCGCTGCGTTCGTAGGCGGCGAGCGATGGCTCGCGAGTGACCAGGTCGACCGATTCGAGCGGCCGGCGCAGCGTCGAAATGGGCTTCAGAAAACCGCGCACCACCA
>Ga0247727_10005381_pt1 | contig 26061 bp, 20 predicted proteins | sample WisWelCaveWW1625_FD_202498 | JGI IMG/M metagenome (GOLD analysis project Ga0247727, IMG submission 202498) | Biofilm microbial communities from Wishing Well Cave, Virginia, United States - WW16-25 | ecosystem: Environmental > Aquatic > Deep subsurface > Groundwater > Cave microbial mat | place...
CCCCGCTCCGCGGCGAGATCGAGTCGTGCAAGCCGTACCTTCGCGAGCAGATTCAGATTATCGACCCCGACGTGATCGGCACGATGGGAAACCCGGCGACCGAGCTGTTCGTCCCCAATTTCAAAGGGATCACGAAGACGCGCGGCAAGGTTTACCAGTGGGACAAGTTCACCGTCCTCCCGATTTATCACCCGGCCGCCGCGCTGTATCGGCACGAGCTCCTCAAGGATTTGATCGAGGATTTTCGGAAGCTTCGATCGATCGCCGAGGCGCCGAAGACCTCCGCGCCCAAGTTCGAGCAGACTTCGCTGTTCTAGACGGGACGGCCTGTGTCCGAATCGTACCCGCTCCCTCCGCTCCTCCTCGACGCGGCGCTGCTCGCGTTCGGCCTCGTCATCGGGAGCTTCCTCAACGTCGTGATCCACCGGCTGCCGCGGGGCGAGTCGATCGTCCGCCCCCATTCGCGGTGCCCGGCTTGCAGCACGCCGATCCCGGCGCACCGAAACATCCCCGTCCTATCGTGGCTCTTGCTGCGCGGGCGGTGCGCTTCCTGTCGCGCGCCAATCTCGGCGCGCTACCCGATCGTCGAGGCCGCCACAGCGTTTCTCTTCGTCGCCGTCGGCCGGCTCGACGGATGGACTCCCGCTCTCCCGTTCCATCTTGCTTTCGTCGCGGCGATGGTCGTCGTCACACTGATCGACCTCGACTTTCAGATCATTCCGAACGAGATCACGATACCGGGTGTCGTCATCGGCCTTGCGCTCGCGGCGATGTCGCGGACGCTCGGCGCGGCGCTCGTGGGCGCGGCGCTCGGCGCGGGAATCCTCTGGGGGATCGGGGCGCTCTACTTGGCTCTGCGCCACGTCGAGGGGATGGGCGGCGGCGACGTGAAGTTCGCCGCGATGCTCGGCGCGTTCCTCGGTTGGAAGGGTGTCCTCCTCACGATTTTTCTGTCGTCATTCGGCGGCGCCGTCGTGGGGGTCGCGATGATGCAACTTCGGGGAACCGGCCGGCAGACGCGGATTCCCTATGGAACGTTTCTCGCGCCCGCGGCCGTCCTCGTCCTGTTCGCGGGCGAGCCGATCGTCCGCTGGTACGGCGGCCTGATCGCGCGCTGACGGCGCCGCGCGCTGCGTTTGGCGCGCCACGGTTCGCGCGCCACGGTTCGCGCGGCGGCCCGCGCCCCTCGCGCCCCGCGCCTCCACCGTGGAATCCGCTGGAACCGACGCGACCGCGTCGGCTATGATCGCCGCCGGGCTTCTGGGCCCCGAGGAGCTGTGATGAGCCAAGCCCGTTCCGAGTTCCCCGGGGTCGTTCAGGCCGCGGGCCTCTCGCGGAGGATGGGCTCGTTGGGTCCGAAGCTCCTCCTTCCTCTCCGTGGGCGTCCCCTGATCGCGCACGTGGTGGATTCGGCGCTCGCGTCGCGTCTGGCCGAGGTCGTCGTCGTGCTCGGCCCTGAGCCGGAGCGCTTCCGGCGCGCCCTCCCCGAGGATCCGCGACTTCGCGTCGTCTTGAACGCGCGTCATGCGGAAGGGCGGAGCGGTTCGATCCGAGCGGGGCTCGACGCGCTGGGCACAGGCGCGCCCGGCGCTGCGTTCCTCCTCGGCGATCAGCCGCTGATGTCGGCCGAGTTGATCGACGGCGTGATCGCGCGCGCCGAGCAGGAGGCATCGCGCGGTGAGTTGGGATCGGCGCTCGTCGTCCCGGTCCTCTCGATCGATTCGGAACCGGCGGCGGGCAAGGACGCGGCGCGCGCGAAAGCGAACCCGGTCCTGTTTCGAAGAATGCTCTTTGATGACTTGAGACGTCTCACGGGGGATCGCGGGGCTTTGCCGCTGATCGAAGCGAATTGGGAGAGCGCCGCGCTCGTCGTAGTCGAGGATCCGCGCACGCAGACGCGCGTGGAGACTCCCGGCGACTACGAATTGCTCCTCGCGATGGCCGGCGGCGCATGATCGCGCTTCCGCTCGTGATGATCCGCGGCGGCGGCGACCTCGGAACGGGCGTCGCGCTTCGGCTCTGGCGCGCTCGATTTCCGGTCGTGATCGCGGAGACCGCGGCACCGACGCTGATCCGGCGCACCGTCGCGTTCGGGACGGCGGTGTTCGTCGGCGAGTGCACGGTGGAGGGCATCGCGGCGCGGCGGGCGGCATCCGCCGAGGAAGTCGTTCGGATGATCGCGTCGGGCGAGGTGCCGGTGCTCGTCGATCCGGACGCTCGCTCGCGCGACGCGCTCCGCCCCGCCGCGATCGTCGATGCGATCCTCGGAAAAGGGAGGCCGGCGACGCGGAGGGACGACGCGCCGGTCGTCGTCGGGCTCGGGCCCGGCATGACGGCCGGTTCCGACGAGGATGGCGCCGACGTTCACGCCGTCGTCGAGACGCTGCGAGGCCATCGGCTCGGGCGAGTGATCTACCGGGGGCGCGCGGCCGATGATACCGGCGTGCCCGGAGAGGTCGGCGGCGCGAGCTCGGCGCGCGTCCTCCGCGCCCCGGCGGACGGATCTCTCGCGGCGACGCGGCAAATCGGCGACCGGGTCGCCGCGGGCGACGCGGTCGGGTCGATCGTCGGCGTCCCGGTCGTGGCGGGCGTCGCGGGCGTGATCCGCGGCCTGCTCTGGCCGGGTGTTCCGGCGACGCGGGGGATGAAAGTGGGCGACATCGACCCGCGGGGCGATGCGTCAGTTGTCGGTGAAGTCAGCGACAAGGCGCTCGCCGTCGGAGGAGGCGCTCTCGAAGCGATCCTCCATTTTCGCGAGCGATGGGACTCGCGTTCAACGTGATCGACAGGAAATAACCGGAATCGAAAGGGACAACGGCATGCAGAAGGCGGTGAACGGACGCGCGCAGGTGACTCCGGCGAACGTCCACGAGGTGCTCGGCCGACACATGTTGGTCGACGGATTCTCGATCGTCTACGACCTCGAGAAGAGCAAGGGCATCTGGATCGTCGACGCGAAGACCGGACGATCCTACTTCGACTTCTTCAGCTTCTTCGCGTCGGCGCCGATCGGCCACAATCATCCGCGCCTGACGACGCCGGAGTTCCGGCAAAGGCTCGTCCGCGCCGCGACGAACAACATCACCAACTCGGACTTGTACACGGTCGAGATGGCGGAGTTCGTCGAGACGTTTTCGCGGACCGCGATACCCGCGTCCTTGCCACACGTGTTCCTCGTCGCCGGCGGCGCGCTCGGCGTCGAGAACGCGCTGAAGGCTGCGTTCGACTGGAAGGTCCAGAAAAACTTCGCGAAGGGGTACCGGGAGGAAGTCGGAACTCAGGTGATCCATTTCCGCGAGGCGTTTCACGGCCGGAGCGGATACACGCTCTCGCTCACGAACACCGACCCCGCGAAGACGCGCCTCTACCCGAAGTTTCGCTGGCCGCGCATTCCGAACCCGAAGATCGAGTTTCCTGTCACGCCGGAATCGACGGCGCGCGTCGCCGTCGCCGAGGCCGAGGCGCTCACGGCGATCGAGGCAGTGATCGCCACGGAGGGCGACGACGTCGCCGCGCTGATCATCGAGCCGATCCAGGGCGAAGGGGGCGACAGCCACTTCCGCGGCGAGTTCCTCCGCGCCCTTCGCGCGCTCTGCGACGAGCACGAAATCTTGATGATCGTCGACGAGGTGCAGTCGGGCGTCGGCGTGACGGGAACGTGGTGGGCGTACCAGAACTTCGGGTTCGAGCCGGACCTCCTCGCATTCGGGAAGAAGATGCAAGTGTGCGGCTGCCTCGCCGGGCCGCGCCTCGACGAGGTCGACAGCGTTTTCAAAGTGTCGTCACGGATCAACTCGACGTGGGGCGGATACCTCGTCGACATGGTCCGCGCGCAGGCTTACCTCGAGGTCATCGAGGAGGAGCGACTGCTCGAAAACGCGCGGGTCGTCGGGGCGCACCTGCTCGCGCGCGCCGGCGAGCTGACCGCCGAGCTGTCCGGCCTCGTCACCGCCCCGCGTGGCCGCGGGCTGATGTGCGCGTTCGATCTCCCCTCGACGGAGATCCGGAAGCGCTTCCTCGCCGCCGCGTTCGAGAAAGGCGTGATCATGCTCGGCTGCGGCGAACGCTCGGTGCGGTTCCGCCCGGCTCTCAACGTGACGAAGGCCGAGATCGACGAGGGGCTTGGGCGCGTCCGCGCGGCGCTCAAGACGCTGTAGCGCGACTCCGCCGAAACCCTCTCCCCAGCAAGAACAATTCGACGGAATCGTTCCGGCTTGCCGCGGGCTTTTCGACGCTGACTTTCTGGAATTGCGCGGAGAACAACTTCCGGAACGCGGGCAGGTCCTCTCCTTCGAAGACCTTCACGAACGCGGAGCCGCCCGCGCGCAAAACGCGCTCCGCGATCGCGAGCGCGGCGCGCGCAAGGTCGAGACTCCTCTGATGATCGACGAAGCGGATGCCGCTCGTGTTCGGCGCCATGTCGGAGAGGAGGAGGTCGAACGGAGCGTGCGGCGCGATCGCGTCCGCCGTTGCCGGGTCGAGGCAATCGCCCCGGATGAATTGCGCGTTGTCCGGAAGCGGCGCCTTCGGATCGTTCCTGTCGACGGCGAGGAGAAACCCGGTCGGTCCGATCTTCGGGAGCGCGTACTGCGCCCACGATCCCGGCGAGGCCCCGAGGTCGAGGACGCGCTGGCCCTGGCGGAGGAGGCGGTGCTTCGCATCCGCTTCCGACAGTTTGTAGACGGAGCGCGCTTCGAACCCCTCCGCCTTCGCGCGGCGGAAGAAGTGGTCGGGTTGCCCCTTCACCGCTCCTCGGCTTCGCCCGTCATCGGCACGAAGCGAACTGGCATCGTCCGTTCCTCGACGAGGCTCCCATCCGCGCGTTTGGACAGCACGCGGAGTTCCTGCGAGCTCACGCCGACCGGGATGACGATTCGCGCGCCCGGCTTGAGCTCGTCGATCAACGGCTGCGGGATGTGATCGGGCGCGGCGGTCACGAGGATCCCGTCGAACGGCGCGGCCTCGGGCCAGCCGCGGTAGCCGTCGCCGGCCCGAACCCGCACGTTCCGGTACCCGAGCGCCGCGAGCCGCTCCGCGGCGCTGGCCGCGAGGCTCGGGACGATCTCGATCGTGTAGACCTCGGCCGCGATCTCGGCGAGAATCGCCGCCTGGTAGCCTGAGCCGGTCCCGATCTCGAGGATTTTTTCGCCTCCTTTGAGGCCGAGGGCCGCGGTCATGTACGCGACGATGAACGGCTGCGAGATCGTCTGGTCCTGGCCGATCGGAAGCGGAGAGTCTTCGTACGCGGCCGGCCGCGCGGCCTCGGGGACGAAGAGATGGCGCGGCACGCGCCGCATCGCGCGCAGCGTCTTCTCGTCGCGGACGCCGCGCGTCTCGATCTGCTCTTTCACCATCTTCTCGCGGAGGGCGGCCCAACGGTCCTCAGACGGCGGCTTGGCGCCGTTCCCGCCGCCGCCTTCACGGCAGGCTGGGAACACGAGAAGAGAGAGCGCGAGGAGCTTGAAGTCGATCATCCGATTTGGCCGCCGACGGTCAGTCTAGGCTCGGGGAGGGAAAATGCAAGACCCGACGGAGAGGGGTTCCGAGCGACTCGCCAGAGTTCGCGGCGTGTGCCTCGACCTCGACGGCGTGTTGTACGTCGAGGAGCGCGTCGTCCCCGGAGCGCCGGAGGCGGTCGACGGGCTCCGCGCCGCCGGCCTCCCGATCCGATTCCTAACGAACACGACGATGCGGAGCCGGCGCGCGCTCGTCGAAAAGCTCCGCGCGATGCGAATCCCGGCCGACGAGAGCGAGGTCCTCGCGGCGCCGGCGGCGGCGGCCGAGGCGCTCCGCGCCGCCGGCGTCCGGCGGATCTCCGCGCTCGTCGCTCCCGACGTGCTCGAAGAGTTCGCGGAGTTCGAGATCACCGACGCGTCGCCCGAGGCGGTCGTCGTCGGCGACATGGGCGATCATTGGACGCCCGCAATCCTCAACGGCGCTCTGCGGCACCTCGCGGCCGGGGCTCGGCTCGTCGCGCTCTGCAAGGCGCGCACGTGGCGCCGCGACACGGGGATCGTGATGGACGCGGGGCCCTACGTCGCCGCGCTCGAGTTCGCCGCGCGCGTCGAGGCGTCGGTCATCGGGAAGCCGGCGGCGTCGTTTTTCCGCGCGGCCGTCGCGTCGATGCGGTGCGTCCCGTCGGAAGCCGTGATGATCGGCGACGACCCGGAGAGCGACGTGGCCGCCGCGATGGCGATCGGGATGTGCGGAGTGCTGGTGCTATCCGGAAAGGTGAACGAGGAGAGTCTCGATCGGATCGGCGTGATCCCGCACGCGATTTTCCCGTCGGTCGCGGAGGCGGCCGCGGCGATCCGGGCGGCGCGCGTGTGACCGCTCCGCCCGCTACGAGGTCTGCTCGAGCTTCGACCTGTCGATTTCGCTCTGCGCGACGGCGAGCGCGTCGAAGTACCTCTGAACGTCAGGCTTCTTTAGATTGAAGAGCTCAGCCGTAGCGCCGACTTCGTCGCGGATTTTCACGGCGAACGCGCTCATCTCCTCGCCCTCGAGATCGAAGCGCGCCCCGTACGTTTCGAGGATCTCCGGGTGCGGGTTTCCCTTGAGGCTCTCGACGTCTTCGCAGAACGCGTTCGCTCCCTGAATCACGCGGACGAGCGCTTCCTCGGCCTTGTTCCCGATGAACTCGAGATCCTCGACGCGGATGTAGCCGATCGCCTTGACGATCCCCGCGGGAAGGTTCCACTTCCGGCCGGCATGGTATCCCACCTCGGCGGGATCGAGTCCCTCGATCATCGCTTCGTCGTCGGCCATCAGGACCGTTTCGAGCTTCGAGGCGTTCCCCTTGCCCGCCTTCTCCGTGGATGCCTGGTCGATCAGGACCTTTCCGATGTCGTGGAGCAGTCCGGCCGTGAACGCTTCCCCTTCTTCCATGCGGTGACGCTCCGCGAGGAGCCGGGCGCACACGGCCACGGAGAGCGAGTGGAGCCAGAACGCCTCGCGATCGAACCCGCTCTTCTTCTTATCCTTCGCGAAGAGGCTGTAGACGGCCGTCGAGTAGACGATGTTCTTGAGCGCCTTCTGGCCGATCCGCATCACCGCCTCTTGCGCCGTCTTGATCTCCTTCTCGCCGCGATAGAAGACTGAGTTCGCGACGGAGAGGACCTTCGCGGTAAACGCGGGGTCGTTCGACAAGCACGACGCGATCTCGCGAGTCGAAGCCTTCGGGTCGGCGCACTTCTCGACGACGAGCGTCGCGACCTGGGGAAGAGGCTCGACCGTCTCGATCAGCTCGGCGAGGCGCTCGGCGGATTTACGCTCCATCGTTTCCTCCGTGCCGCAGGGGCGCGCTGGTGTTCCGATCATCCGTGACGAGGCGAGTTCGGTTCGCCGCCTCCGCTTGCCCGATTATCGGCGGCGTCCGACGCGGCCTTGAGCGGGTCGAGGCGACGCGGGCCGCCGCCTCGCGCTCGACAGCCTCGCGCTTTACAGCCTCGCGGGGCGCTGATAGATTCCCGCGGGTGAATCCGGCCGCCGTCCCTCGCCCGGCGCTCGAACGCATCGCGCTGGGAATCCTCCTCCTCGCTGCCGGTTTTCTCGTCGTCCACGACATCGCGATCGTCGCGTTTCCGCACGATTTGATCTACGGCGAGGGATACCTGCTGCGCGACGCGGCAATGCTGCGAGCCGGGCGGAGCCCCTACACGCCGCTCGCACCGCCGCCCGCGGTCGTCGCGAACTATCCGCCGGTTTACCCGCTCGCGTTCGCCCTCGCGACGATCCCGCTCGGAGTCGGGCTTCTCGCCGGGCGCCTGATTTCAGTCCTCGCGACGGTGGGCTGCGCGTGGTTGCTCCTGCGGATCGCGCGGCGGGCGCTCGGGCCGGGCGGGCGCGCGGCGGCAGGCTTTTTCGCGCCGCTCCTCTTCCTCGCCGATCTGGTCGTCTACTACTGGAGCCCGTATGCGCGCGTCGACATGCTGGCGCTCTGCTTCGAGCTGGCGGCGCTCGACGCGTACCACGCGGCGCTCGCCGCGGCCGACGGTGGAGAGAGAGCGTCCTTCCGGCGCGGCCGCGCGTTCGCCGTCCTGGCGATTTTCACCCGACCGACGGCAGTCGCGGCGCTCGCGGCGATCGTCGTGTTGCTTGTCCTCGCGCGGAGGGGGCGCGAAGCCGCGCGCGAAGCGGCCCTGACCGCGGGCGCCGTCGGGATCATCGGGCTTGCGCTCTCGCTCGCGACCGGCGGCCAGTTCCTCGCGCACACGATCGCCGACAACGCGAATGCGTTCCGCTGGGGCGAACTCCCCCGGCTCCTGATTGATTTCGCCACGGTCCACGCGCCGCTCCTGCTGGGGGCGGCGGCGTACTTCGTCGCCGGCCGCGCGGCCGAGCCGCGCCCGCCCGGCGATCGACTGCTCGCTCTCTTCTTCGCGTTCGCGGCGTGCGGCGCGCTCCTCGTCGGCAAAGTGGGATCGAGTGTGAACTACTTTCTCGAGGCGGTCGCCGCAGGCGCGCTCTTGTTCGGGATCGCGCTCGCGCGGAGCGAGGGCGCCCATCGCCGCCTACTCCTCGTAATGGCGGCGGCCGCGCCGCTCCTCGCGACGACGGTGCCGTGGGTCCCGTCGCTCGAGCTGCGCCTCAATCCGTTCCCCGCGATGGGGCGGACTCCCGGCGCCGAGGACCGTCGGGTTGGCGACGCCGTCGCGCAGATCGTCGCGACGACGCCCGGCGAGGTGCTGATCGAGGACGCGGGATTCGCGGTGCGCGCCGGCAAGACCGTGTGGGCGCATCCGCTCGTCCTGTCGTACCTCGAAGTAGAAGGCCGGTACGACCCGGCGCCCCTCGCGGAGATGATCAAGCGTCGCGAGTTCAGCCTGATCGTCCTCTCCTACAACTTTCTCTCGCCGAGCTTAAGGGCCGCTGTTGGGGAGGCGTATCGGCCGGATCGGATGATCGAGATCCGCGGGCGGTTCAAGTATGTGATCCTGCGGCCTGCGGCTGGGTGACGTGCTCGAGCCGACGGGAGGCGGAAGTTCGAGTCCTCCCCGGGAGCCAGTCCATCATCGAGTCGAACCACGATCCTCCCATATCCGCGTAAGTCCCAGGACCGGGTTGGTCTTGGGATTTTGCGTATGTGGGGGAGGGCGTGTCTTGCGGTTGAGGGCGCATCGGCCCGTGGCCGGGATGTGGCCGTGACCTCGGGGGCTGATCGGTCTTGGCCCCGCCAGATGGCCGGAGAGACGCGCCGGATACCTCGGTCGCTCGCTCCGTGGCCCCGCGCGGTGCGCAATTACGACACTCTCCGAATGCGGGGCCGGATGCCCGGCGGCGTCAGACGGGGGTAGCCGCGAGGCCGACCCTATCCCGATCTCAGGATAAATGTACTTGCTCCCGAGGTTAATTCCTCGTAGCCTGTGATTTACTTCGATGGGCAGCTGAACGCGAGGCGCTCTCCTCAACAACGCACCTCCCTCCTTCCGCGCTTGCGCTCCCCGCCCCGGGAGGAGGCCCCGCCATGAAGACCCGAATCGTACTTGCCATGCTCCTCACTTTTCTCACGGTCCTTTCACGCCTCGCCTACGGCGCTGATGTGTGGACCGACGGAAATGGCGACGGACTTCCCGACACGAGTGTCCCGACCCGTTACCTGGAAGAGACGGTCACCGTCGACGTTTGGATTGACTCGCAGTCCTTCTCGTGGACCGCGTTTCAAGTCTGGGTTGAGCACCCATCGGGTCTCGCGTACGACTCCGCGGGCTATACAGTCACCGGTGCCGCGAATTACCCCATCGACAACTTCTCGAACCCGACTGCAACTGGATTCGCTGGCATCGGCTACAACAACCAGGGCCTGACGCACATCGGCTGGGTGCGAGCTCGGATAGACTCCGCCGATACCTCCTGTTTCACACCAATCATCGACCCCGCGAACTCCTACGAGACGTTCTGTGTGCTTTCTCGTCCCGACACTGCGATCATCTTCATCCAGAGCACCGGGAGCTGCTTCTTCGGTTTGACCGCGGTCCCAGTTGCATTCTCGTCACTCGATACCAGTTCCGTCTTCGGGAATCAGGTATCCCTCCTTCCGTGCACCGCTCCACCAGCTGGCGTAACACTCAAGCCGGAGATCAAAGCCTGCCAACTACTTCCCGCGCGATCAGGCGTCGAGTTTATCGGGTACGGCTTCCGATACGTGGCTCCGCCGCCGGGGGATAGCCTTGCGAAGAACCTCCCGGTCCGCTTCCAGACGTACGTCGCCGATAGCTCGGGTAATCACTTCCACCACGACGCGAGTCGCCCCGTCGCCAGCCCGGTTGACACGACGGGTAGCACTGGCTCCTCCGGGGTCTTCTGGGTCCGGCACAGGTGGCCGGAGCCCGCGAGCGAGTATCGGGAGATCTTTTTCTCGCTCGAAGGTCCGCCACGGAACTTCAATGCCCAGCGCGACACGTCATTCAACTGGTGCGTCCGCGAAAGCGTGTTCGTGGAATTAGTCGAGAATCCCAGCCTCTACACTCGTACGGGCGGTCCGGACAATTTGGTTCGACATCGCAAGCATCACTGGGGCACGCAGACGTTGCGCGATGGGCTGGCTCTAGTAGCGACGGATTTTAGAGACAGCATTCCAGGCAATGCTCTTTCGAAGTTCAACGACATGAGCCTGCCCTGGGGCGGGGTTTTCGACGCCGACATAGACAGCAACCCCGACTGGGGTCCGCCACACTGTGGACACCGCTTTGGCCGCACCTGCGATGTCGGAATTAAGGAGGGCGGCCAGTTCTATAGCAAGGATGAGCGCAACACATACGAACGCATTTTCGTGCGACGGCGATTCGACGTGCACAAGGAAGGGAACCACTGGCACTGTACCGTTCGCAAGCCGTCACAACAACTCCTGAAGAGTCAGATCGCGGTTGCCTCTGCACGCCGCGACATTCCTCTCTTACCTGCGGGAGGAAGGCGTCCACCATTGCCCGCCAGCCAATCCATGACGACAGTGATCGATGGCGCGACGAAACGTGGGAGCCTGAGCGTGACGGTCACCGGCAGCGTCACGCAGCAACCAAGCGGCATCTATCAGTACAGCTACTCCGTCACAAATCAGGCGTCGAGCACCGACACGATTGATACGTTCGCGCTTCGATCCATTCTCCTCTCTCCTGTCGTGTCGTCGCCGCAGCGGTGGTTCGCATTCTATGGCTATATGGATGATCCGACCGCACTCGTGTGGGTCCCGAAGGAACTCGGAGCGGCACCGCCGGGCTGGGTCGAGGACAGTCTGAGCGTCCACGTCAGCGAGTACGCGATCGTTCCAGGGCAGACGCTGAGCGGATTCAGCTTCCTGTCTCCGATTCCACCTGACACCCTGCAGTTCGTCATCAAACCATGGCGAGACCTGCCGTCATCCGACGCAGAGACCGATTCGCCTCCCGACTACTGGACCGACGAAAGTGTAACCGGCCTGATCGTCGGCCCGGGCACGGACTTGACAGGCGTCCCCCAACCGGCGCGGACGGATGCGCCAGAAGAGAGCCGATTGGGCCCACCCTCGCCAAATCCCGCCTCTGAAGCCGTGTCCATTTCTTTTCATGTGCCTACTGCCGCGGTCGTGGATATTTACGTTTACGACGCTGCGGGCCGGCGGATCGCTGGCCTTGGTCGCAGCACCTACCCGGCTGGCCTGCATCACGTCTCGTGGGACGGACGGGGGGACGGGGGGCGGCGCGTGGCTTCGGGGATTTACTTCTTAGAGCTCCGTGTGAACGAGGAGCGTTCGGACTTTCAGCGGGTTGCGATTCTGCACTAGTTAGCGGCTGAACCGCCCCGGTTTCTCCGGAGAGTCCATAGCGTGGTTGCTCCCACTCCTGGTGGTTCCGGCGGACCACTCGGGCGGTGTAGGGAGAGTGTCCCTAGATGCGAAGACGTACCGGCAACTTCAACTCGGCCAACGGGGCGAGTTTTTGGATGTGACTGCGACTCGCTACCCCGGAATGTTCGCGAGGAACTCGGCGTTCGACTTCGTCTTGGAGATCTGATCGAGCAACTTCTGCATCGCGGCCAGCGGGTCGAGGTCGGCGAGAATCCTTCGAATGGCATAGATCTTCTTCAGCTCGCCCGCCGCGAGGAGCTTCTCTTCTTTTCGCGTGCCCGACTTTGTGAGATCGATCGCCGGCCAGACGCGGCGGTCGGCGAGCTTTCGATCGAGCACGAGTTCCATGTTTCCCGTTCCCTTGAACTCTTCGAAGATCACCTCGTCCATCCGGGAGCCGGTCTCGATCAGCGCGGTCGCGATGATCGTGAGACTTCCGCCCCCTTCGAGGTTTCGCGCCGCGCCGAAGATCCGCTTCGGTTCCTCGAGCGCGCGCGCGTCGAGCCCGCCGGACAGCGTGCGGCCCGACGTTCGCGTCTCGCGATTGTGCGCGCGGCCGAGCCGAGTGAGCGAATCGAGGAAGATGACGACGTCGGCGCCCAACTCCGCCTCGCGCCGCGATTCCTCGAGCACGAGGTCGGCGATCCGGATGTGCGAGTCGGAGTCCATGTCGTTCGACGAGGCGATCACCTCGCCGCGGATGCTCCGGCGCATGTCGGTGACTTCTTCGGGACGCTCGTCGACGAGAAGAACCTTGATCCGAACGTCGGGGTGGTTTTCCGCAAGGCCTGAGGCGAGCGCCTGGAGAAGCAGCGTCTTGCCGGCGCGCGGCGGCGAGACGATCATCGCGCGCTGGCCCTTCCCGATCGGCGCGAACAGGTCGACGACGCGCGCCGACAGCTTGTCGGAAGTCGTCGAAAATGTGAACCGCTCCGTCGGGTCGATCGGCACTTGCTTCTCGAGCGGGACGACCTTCGCGAACTCGGCTGCCGGCTTGTCGTTGACGGTGAGGACGTCGGAGAGGCGCGGCCCGCTCCGGCCGTCGCCGCGAACGATCGGGCCGTCGAGCCGGAGTCCCGGCCGCAAGTGGTAGCGCGCGATCAGCGCGGGCGGAACCTGAACGTCGTCGCGTTGCGGGAGGAAATTACCCTTGCGGCTTCGCAAGAATCCCACACCCCGGTCGCCGACCTCGAGGATCGAATCCTTGAGATCGATGTCTTCGATCGGGATCGGGGGCGTGTACGTCGCAATCCCCGGGGGCTCGTGGCGATGCTCTTGGTGCCGGCCTGGATGCTGCGGCCTGCCGCCGGGGACGCGCCGCCCGGACGGACGGCGACGCTGAGGTCGACCTTTCGGTGCTCGGTTCATTCTGGACTCCGGAAGGATAGAGGGATGGGGCAACCGCCACAAGCGGAAATCGAGGGAGAGGATTGGACCGCGCTGTTAGGCGGCCGATCTCCTCGGCGTTCGATCGATTTCGAGCCGTCGCGGCGCCGCCGCGTAGATTGTCGTGTCCTCGTCGTAAATGTCCGGGTCGTACTCGGGCCGCTCCCTAACCGTTTCGAGCGACTGCGCGGTCGAGTCGGGTGACGCGGCGATCTCGGGCGGCGCGGAATGCGGGAAGCCCTTCGCCACATCTCGGATTCCGATCGACGGCACGAGGACGCAGACTAGAGCGAAGGGGATGAGTGCTTTCGCTGCCTGGTGCCGCATCGGACTCTCCTCAACGAGACGAGGGTTCCGGATCATCCGGAATTCCCCGCCGGGGCGCTGAGTCCAGCGAACCGGCTGGGAAGGAGCACTCGGGCTCCTTCCCGTGCTGGTTTCGTAGACTGATCTCATTAGCGCCCCCCGCCCGGCAAGCCGAACGAGGAGAGACGACGAGAGTGTATCAAGCCCGGTGACGAGGGCGCAATGAAAAACTACGGGGTCCTGGATTGCGGCCTCTCGCCGCGGGGAGCCTACCGGCGGCTGACCCTCTGGAGGTGCCGGCGCGCGAGGTCGAACCCCGGCGCGATCGCGAGCGCTTCGCGATAGGCGGCGCCGGCCTCGTCGGCGCGCCCCTCCCTCTCGAGAAGGATGCCGCGCACCGTGTGGAGTTCCGGGTAGTCGGGATGCGTCGTCAACGCGCGCGAAATCAGAAAAAGCGCTTCGTCGGTCCGGCCGTTCTCGGAGACGAGGAGCGCGAGCTGGGCGAGCGCGTCGGCGCAATTGGGCGATCCGCGGAGGACTTCTCGGAAAATAGCCTCGGCCTGCACGCGTCCCTTCCGCCGGACGAGGTCGACCCCGTCCTGCGTTCGGTTGATTCGCGCGAGGAGCAGCCCGACAGAGCGAGTCGTCGCGCGGTCGTCGAACTGCGAGCCGGCCGCCCCCAGAGGCGCGGGGTCGAAGATTTCCTCGTAAGGGATCGGATTCGGTGGGAACGCCGCGTCGCCCTCGGCGTGAACCTTGAACACTCGATAGAAGGAATCCTGGTAGACGAGCGTGAAGTGCCGGAGCGCCTCTGGCCGGTAATGGAGCAGGAACGCGGGGCTCGTCGTCGGCAGCGTCAGACGGTTGGCCATGTACCGCGAAGACGACCGCGTGTTGTCGAGGAGCAGGTTCGCCTGATACACGAAATAGTCGCTCTGAAACTCGACGCAGAGTCGATAGAAGCTCTCCTCGTCGTCGGCGTAGAGCGCCTCGATCATGCGGCGTTCCTTGTCGCGCAGCGCTCGCGACTCGAACTTCGAGTGGAGGTTGATCGCGCGCCCGGTCTCGGTGAGGAGCATCGGGCCGGTCGGATACCAGCTCAGGAGCACGGCGCGCGGCGGAAGGTGCCGGCGGACCCAACGGACGAGCCGCACGTTGTTCCCGAAGTTCGGAATCTCCTTCGGAACCCGCGGGGGGAACGCGCCGAGGACAGTCCTGTGCCACCACGTCCGTCGATCGAAGCGCAAGTCGTAGCCGGTCTCGTACACCGCCGTGAGAGCGAGCAAGAGGAGGATCGCCGTCCGCCGGGAGCCCCCGGCCGGCACAACGATCGGCACGACGATCGCCACGAAGAAGACGGCGAACGACGAGAAGCGGTCGAGGAGGAGGTAGAGGCCGACGAAAATGACCGCGAAGAGGAGCGCAAAGGCCCGGGGGGCGTCGAGACGGCGCGCGAGGAGCCGGCGCGCGCCGAGCGCGAGCGCGGCCGCCCCCCAGACGAGGAGAGTCGAGCCGGCGATGAGGAGTGCAGCGATCGACGGGCTCTCGAACGCTTCGACCCAGAGGACGCGGGCATCGTACGGGAGCGCCGTTGGGTCCGACGGCTTCCGGCCGAGGTGCCGGAGCTTTTCGACGGCGAGGCCCGTGACGTGCGAGTAGTCGCGCTCGCCCGACGGGAGCGAGTGGGCGATTCCGAGGAGCAAGACGGTCGCGGCACCGAATGCAACGAGAGCGCGCCGCCGCGAGAGGTTTAGCCGCCACGCGGCCTCCGCCGCCGCGAGGAACGCGACGGCGAACAAGAATCCCGGCGACAGCAAGAAGACTTTCTCGCGGAGCACGGGGACGAGAAGCCCGGCGAGGAGGAGCACGGCGACCGTGACGCGGAGGGTTCGGGCGAGACCTCGGCGATCCGCGGTCATGGCCAGCGCGATCGGCGCGAGCACGAGGAAGAAGAATGTCGCGTAGAACCGGCTCACGTGCCACGACGCAAGCCCCGCGGCGAGGAAGAGCGCGCCGCGCGCCGCCGCCCCGCGCCTGCCGCCGCCGCCGCGTATCGCCTCCATGTACGCGGCGAACGACAGAAAGAGAATCGGGAGCGCGAAGTCTTCGCGCCCGTAGTTTCCGATGACGCGGTTGAACGAGTGGGGCGAGAGGCCGTATGCGAACGCCGCGACGATCCCCGCGGTCGTCGAGCCCCAGAGCGCGCGGCCGGCCAGGAACGCCGCGACGATCGAGAGGCTCGAGAACGCGCACACGAACCAAACGAGCCATCGATGGAACGGGAGCGACGGGGCGAACGGGTGCACCAGGCGAAACGTCATCCCGGCGGCGTACTCCATCACGACCGTCTCCTGTCGAAAGATCGCCATCCCTTCCGGATGCTGAACGTCGCGGTCGAGCGCCGGGATCGCCTCACCGAGCGCGACCATGCGCGCGTACCGGTAGTGGAAGGCGGATTCCGTCCAGAAGAGGCACGTTTCGTCGTGCGGATCAAAGCGGGGGGAGCGCTCGAATGCGGCAATCTTGTAGAGCGTCGCGGCGGCAACGAGCGCGATGAGAACGATTCGGGTCGTTCCCCGGCGCCCCAGCGCCGGCCGCAACGTTGCCAACGAACGCATCGGCGCGGATGTTAGCAGGTCGCCGCGCGGCGGTCGACGACGGGCCGAAGCCGCGCCCAAGCCGCGCCGACGACCCGCAGACGACCGCCTGATGAACGGCCGCGGCGGCGAGCGGGGGGTTTATCGCTTGAGGGGGTCTGCCGAAACTGATAGGATGGATCCGCTCAGGTCGCACCCCGATCTCCCGTCACGTCCCCCGCCTCGAGCACAGAAGAGGCCGATGCTACCGACTCACGCCGTCGTATCCGTCATCAGCGTCTGCAACGCGCGCTGCGTGATGTGCAACATCTGGGAAGAGAAAAGCGTCCGCGTCCTCGACGCGGAGACGTTGCGCCGTCTCCCGACCTCCCTCATCAACGTGAACATCACGGGCGGCGAGCCGTTCATGGCGAAGGAGCTGCCGGAGCTCGTCCGAGCGATTCACGAGCGCTGCGCGTCGCGGATCGTCATCTCGTCGAACGGGATGATCCCCAACTCGGTCGAGAAGCACATCCGCGAGATCGTCTCGTTCAAGCCCGACATCGGAGTCCGGATCTCGGTCGACGGCCTCTCCGACATGCACGCGCAGATCCGCGGGTCGAAGGGGGCGTTCGAGGACGCGATGCGCTCCCTCGAAATCCTCAAGGCGCACGGCGTGAAGGATCTCGGGTTCGGGTTCACCGCGACAGGCCCGAACGACGAGCACATCGAGAAGGTGTACGACCTGTCGCGCGAGATGGGCATTCAGTTTTCGATCTCGGTCGCGCAAAACTCGGAGATTTACTTCAAGACGTCCTCGAACACGATGAACGGAAACGGAAAGGTGAAGCGGGGGCAGTTCGAGAAGCTTGTCAAAGGCGAGCTGTCGTCGTGGAACCCGAAGAACTGGTACCGCGCCTATTTCGAGAAGAACCTCCTCCAGTTCGCGGAGACCGGATTGAGGCCCGAACCATGCGACGCCCTCGACGGATTCTTCTATCTGGATCACGACGCGAACGTCTACCCGTGCAACGTCCTCGACCGAAAGCTCGGCAACCTTCGCGAGAACACGTTCGAGGAGATCTGGGCCTCGCCAGAGGCCGAGCGCGTTCGCGCCGAGGTCGCGTCGTGCCGCCAGTGTTGGATGGTCTGCACGGCGAGCTCGTCGATGAAACGGCGTCCCCTCAGTCCAGTCCCTTGGATCCTGGGCAGCAAGCTCAAGGCCCACCTGGGGATGCCGGTCCTCGGTTAGCCTCTCGAGCGGGAGCCGGCGCCCGTGATCCGACCGGCGTTGACGAGGAAAAACGTCCTCCTCGCTCTGCTCCTCGCGGTCGACCTTTTCTGTTTGAACTCGGCGTACGCGGCAGTGTTTTTCATTCGATACCGGCACTACCTGACGCCCTACTTTCTCGAGCGGACAGCGCAGCCGTACTTCACGCTCCTGTTCGTGACGAACGTCCTCTATTTCCTCTCCGCGCGGTTCTACAAGACGCTCCGGCTTCCGCGCCGTTTCCACCTCCCGGACGTCCTCCCGGGCCAGACCCGAGTCCTTGGGATCACCGCGATCGGCTCGATCGTCATCATCTTTCTGACAAAAGGCCTCGCGCCGGCCAGCGTGAACTTTCACTTCTCGCGACCGACGCTCGTCTTGTTTTGGTTCACGGCGCTCTTCGTCACGATCGGCGGTCGACTTGTCTACGGGCGATTGCAGGAGGCGCTCTTCGCGCGCGGAATCCTCGCGAGGCGGATCCTGATCGTCGGCACGGAAGCCGCGGTCCGCGAGATCGAGCAGCGCGTTCGCTCTAACCCCTGGTTCGGCGCGCGCGTTGTCGGCGCCGCCATCGAGCGGGCGAGCGCGGGGGAGGCGCGCGCGGGCGATCCGGCGCCGGACGCGCGCACCGGCCGCGTGCCGTTCGAGGACGTCGAGGAGCTCGAGCCGCTGCTCGCCGAGCGCGGAGTCGACGAGATGATCGCGGCGCTGCGGCCGGAGGCGACGCGGCAGGTCCTAGCGCTTCTGGAGCTGTGCCGGAATCGGCGCGTGCAGATCCGGATGCTCCCCGACCACTTCCAGATCACGGCGAGCCACTTCATGGTGAGCGAGGTCGCGTTCCTCGAAGGTTCTCACCGGTACGACATCCTCTTCGATCTGTACGGCCGAGTGAACCGCGAGATCTCGCTCGAGCGGGCGCGGGTCGCCGTCGTCGGGTCGAAGGGAATCCCGGCGACGTTTGGCGGGATCGAGCGGCACGTCGCGGAGCTCACGAGCCGGCTCGTGCGGCGCGGCTTCACCGTTCGCGTCTATTGCCGGCCGTACTACACGAGCGTCACCGGCTCGTACGAGGGGGTAGAGCTCGTCACGCTGCCGACGATCTATACCAAGCACCTCGACGCGATCACGCACACGATCGTATCGACCCTTCACGCACTGTTCTCCGGAGTCGACATCGTCCACTTCCACGCGATGGGGCCTTCGGTGTTTTCGTTCATCCCGCGACTGTTCGGGGTTCGCTCCGTCGTGACCGTTCACGGCGTCGACTGGAAGCGGGAGAAGTGGGGACGCTTCGCCTCCGCGTTTCTGAAGTTCGGCGAGTTCGGGTCGGCGGCGTTTCCGTCGCGGACGATTGTCATCTCGCGCGTCCTCGAACGGTACTACCGGGAACGCCACAACAAGCCGGTCGTCTACATCCCGAACGGCCTATCGACGCGCGAGGCGCTCCCACCGCGGCGGATCGGCAACCTCTACGGCCTTGGCCGTCATGACTACTTTCTTTTCGTGGGCCGTCTCGTCCCCGAGAAGGGTTGCCATATCTTGCTCGACGCGTTCCGCGGGATCGCGACGTCGAAGCGGCTCGTCATCGCGGGCGGGACGAGCCACTCCGACGAATACGTCGAGCAGCTTCACGCGATGGGGCGTGCGGACCCGCGCGTCGTGTTCGCCGGCTACGTCTACGGCGACACGCTCACCGAGCTCTTCTCGAACGCGTACGCGTACGTTCACCCGTCGAGCCTCGAGGGGCTGTCGCTGTCGCTCCTCGAGGCGCTCTCGTTCGGCGGGGCGGTGCTGGCTTCGGACATCCCGGAGAATGAAGAGGTCCTTCTCGACTCGGGCGAACCGCCGCGCGGGATTACGTTTCGCAGCGGCGACGTCGCCGACCTTCGCGAGAAGATTGCGCGGCTTCTCGCGCAACCCGAGGAAGCGGAAGCGCTCCGCGTGCGAGGCCGCGCTTTCGTTCTCGATCGATACAACTGGGGCCGCGTCGCGGACGAGACCGCGGCCGTGTATGAGTCGCTCGTCCGCCGCTAGCCTGGCGTCACGGCGACTCCCCACCCGCGCCCGACAATAGGCTTCTCGTTTCGAGCAGGTCGAGCAGGCCCCGCCCGATGATCGCGTGGCCGCGCGCGTTCGGGTGTCCGTCGGTCGGCCGGAGCCAGAGCGAGGCCGGGTCTTCGCCCGAGAAATAAGGGAGCAGGTCGGCGGCGGCGACGCCGCGCGCCGCGCAGGCGCTCAGCACGTCCGCGTGGAGTCGGGCGAGGGGATAGTTCCCCGACAGTCCGTCGAGCTTCGGGAGGATGGCGACGAAGGCGCGAGCCCCGATCGACTCGGCCAAATCGCGGATCTCCGCGAGCGATGCGATCGACTCGCCGAATCCCGCGGAAGCGGCCGAAGGCGCTGCGGCCATCGAGGGCTTCGGGCTGAGCATCTGGCGAAGTCTCTGCACGCGCTCCTGAAGAAACGGGTAGAGCTCGAAGTTCTCGCGGACTGCTTCCTTGATTTTCACGAGCGTCCGGTGGCGCGGGTCGATCTGGCCGGCGATGCGGAACGGGTCGATGTCGTTGCTGAAGAACGCGACGACGACGAGGTCGGGCGAAAGCGCGAGCCCCCGCATCCGGAGAAGGTTCATCTCCTGTGTCGAGTTGTAGCCGGACGTGCCGAGGTTCAGCACCTCGTACGCGACGCCGTCGCCGCGCCCATTGAGCGCGCGCTCGAGAACCGCCGCAAACGTCTCCTCCTGACGGATTCCTGCGCCGAAGCAGATCGAGTCGCCCAACAGGAGAATCCGGAACATTCCCGACCGCCGGGCCGCCGTGACCTCGGGCCCGCGAAACCCGAGCGCGTTGATCGAAAGCGGGATTCCATAAGATGTCTTCCCGCGAAATCCAGGCCGCAGGACGTAGACGTTCGTCGCATCGGATTGATGGAGCCGCTGCGGGTACTCGACGAGGCCGAGAAGTCGGACGAGCGCTTCGGCGAAAAGGAGCGTCACGAGGAAAGCGCCGAGGAGGACGAAGAGGCCGGCGAGGAGTCTCCGCGCGCGCAACCGCGCCGGCGCGGCGCCGCCGCTCTGGCTCGGCTCGCTCACGCGCGGGAGCATAACACACGCGGATCGACCCACCGCACCGCGACCGCCTCCTCCGGGACCGCCTCCTCTTGACTCGTGCCGCGCGGCTCCTCTAGACTCCGCTCGCGGTTGTCGTCGAGCCGCGCTACCGGCGCCCCGCGGTCCCCAAGAGTCGGGCCGCGCGCCGCCGCACGAGACCTTCCGGAGACCGTCCGAGAGACTTCCTTCGACACGAGGAACACATAAGGAGAACCGAGATGCCGGATCGCATGGTCGATGACCGCACGCCGGGAGAGATCGCTCCTCCGAAGCGACTGGTCGACTACCGCGTGGAGTCGGGGATAGCCGTCGTCGAGCTGAACGATCCTCCCGCGAACACGTACACGTTCGAGATGATGAAGCAGCTCGACGAGGCGATCCTCGCCGCGCGAATGGACACGGCGGTCCACGTGATCGTCCTGACGGGGAAGGGGGAGAAGTTTTTCTCCGCGGGCGCGAACATCAAGATGCTCCAGACCGTCGATCCGACCTTCAAGTATTACTTCTGCCTCCACGCGAACGAGACGCTCCTGCGTCTCGAGCACACGCCGAAGCTCGTGATCGCCGCGCTCAACGGCCATACGGTCGGCGGCGGCCTCGAGATCGCGCTCGCGGCGGACTTCCGGATCGCGCGGAAAGATTCCGGCAAGATCGGACTTCCGGAGATCACGCTGGGCGTGCTCCCCGGGACCGGTGGAACGCAACGGCTCGGCCGGCTGCTCGGCAAGAGCCGCTCGATCGAGCTGATGGTGACGGGACGACTCCTCACGTTCGAGGAGGCGCACGAGATCGGACTGATCACCGACGTGTTCGACAACGCGAACTTCATGGACCAGGTGATGAGCTACGCGCGGAAGTACGTCCCTCCCGCGAAGGCATCGAAGGCGGTGGGACGGATCAAGCGATCGGTGCAATCGGGGTGCGACCTCCCGCTCGAGGCTGGGCTCGCGATCGAGCGCGAGCTCCAGCAGCAGCTGTTCCAGAGCAGCGACGCGAAGGAAGGCCTCAACGCGTACGTGGAAAAGAGGACGCCGAAGTTCACGGGAATGTAAGATTCGGGCAGAGCGATCCAGCGGGCGGCGATCCCTTCAGTGGGAGCTGGCGGACGAAGCCCTTCGGGGTGTAAACGCCTCGCCGCCCGATCGCATTTCGCGGTGCGGAGGAGACGATGGCGGACGACAAGCGCGTGACGGTGGGCGGGCTCGTGATCGGCGGAGAGGTGGGCCCGGCCGCTTCGGGGAAGACGATCGCCGACCGGTTCCCGGGCGACGGGTCCGTGATCGCCGAGATTCCTGCGGGCGCCGAAGAGGACATCGACCGCGCCGTGCGCGCCGCGCAGGCGGCGCTCGCGGGGTCCTGGGGCGCGATGAGCGCGCCCGACCGCGCCGCGATCCTGCGCAAGATCGGCGACGCGATCCTGGCGCACGGCGACGAACTGGCGCGGCTCGAGACACTCGACACGGGAAAGCCGCTCGGCGAAGCGCGGATGATCGACGTGCCGATGAGCGCTGACCTGTTCTTCTACTACGCGGGCGCGGCGCTCTCTATCGAGGGGCGGACGATCCCCGTGAAGGGGCCGTTCTTCCACTACACGCTCCGCGAGCCTCTCGGCGTCGTCGGGCTGATCGTCCCTTGGAACTTCCCGCTCCTCATCGCGGCGCGAAAAGTAGCCGCCGCGCTCGCTGCCGGCGATGCGGTCGTGCTCAAGCCGGCGGCGGAGACGTCGCTCACCGCGCTGCGCCTCGGCGAGATCGCGCTCGCGGCGGGGCTCCCGCCGGGCGCTCTCAACGTCGTCAGTGGACGCGGCACCGTCGCGGGCGCGGCGCTCGTCGCGCACCCGGGCGTCGCGGGGCTTTCGCTCACCGGTTCGACCGAGACGGGGAAGACGGTGATGCGGAACGCCGCCGGCACGCTCAAGCGGCTCCATCTCGAGCTGGGTGGAAAATCGGCGAACATCGTCTTCGCCGACGCCGACCTCGACACCGCGGCGAAGTACGCGGCCGCCGCGATTTTCTACAACGCGGGCGAGGTTTGCACGGCCGGCTCGCGGCTGTTCGTCGAGCGGAGCGTGCACGACGAGATCGTCGGCCGCGTCGCCGACCGCGCGAAGAAGATCGTCCCCGGCGACCCGTTCGACGCGAAGACGCGCCTCGGTCCCGTGATCTCGGAGAGCCACCGCGAAAAAGTGCTCGGCTACATCGAGGCGGGCAAGAAGGAAGGCGCGCGGATCGTTGCCGGCGGCGATGCGCCCGATCGGCCCGGCTACTTCGTCAACCCGACCGTGTTCGACGGCGTGAGGAACGACATGACCGTCGCGCGGGAGGAGATCTTCGGACCGGTTCTCGTGGCGCTCGATTTCGACGACGAGGCCGGCGTCGTGCGCGCCGCGAACGCGAGCGAGTTCGGGCTCGCGGCGGCGATCTGGACGCGCGACGTCAAGCGCGCGCACCGTGTCGCCCGGCAGCTCGAGGCCGGCACCGTCTGGATCAACTGCTACAACCAGTACGACGCCGCCTCGCCGTACGGCGGCTACAAGTCCTCCGGGTTCGGCCGCGAATCGGGTCTCGAGGCCTTCGAGTTCTACACGCGGTCGAAGAGCGTCTGGGTCAACCTCGCCTAGTGGTGCGGGTTTTTCAGGTGCTCGTCGAGGAACGCGCGCACCTCGTTCCACGCTGACGTCGCGGACGCCTGGTCGTACCGCGCGCTCGACGGGTTCGCGAACGCGTGCTCCGCGTCGTACCGGCGGATCTGGTACGCGGCGTCCGCCTTCACGAGCGTGGTCTCGAACGCGTCGACCGCCGCGGGCGGGATCGCCTGATCTTTGTTCCCGAATATCCCCAACAGGTGCGCCTTGATCTTGCCGAGTTCCTTCGGGTCGTCGACGGGGAAGCCGTAGTACATCACGGCCGCGTCGAGGTCGGGCGCGGCGATCGCGAGCCGGAGCGACTGTCCGCCGCCGAAGCACCAGCCGATCGAGGCGCGCCGCGCCGCGCGGACGCGCGCGTCGCCGGCGAGGAACTTGTGCGCGGCCAGGAGCGTCGCCGTCGCGCGTTTCTGATCGACGCGTTTCATGTACGCCATCGCGGAGTCCGGATTGTTCGCGACGCGGCCGCCGTACAGATCGACCGCGAGCGCGGCGTACCCGTCTGCGGCGAGCCGGTCGGCCCAGTGCTTGATGTGGTCGTTCAATCCCCACCATTCGTGGATCACGACGATGGCGGGGAACGGCGGCTTTCCGGTTGCGGGGAGGCTGAGGTACGCGCTTGTCCCGGCGATCCGGATCATTTCTCCGCGCACCGGCGGGGCCGTCACCTTCGTGAGCTGGTGAAGCGCCTTGAACTCCGATTCCGAGAGGATCCCCTTCGCGGCGCCGCTGGCTGACAAATCCGCCGGCTTCGCGGGCGCGTCGGCCGCCATCGCGAGGCCGTGCGCTCCGAGCACGAGCGCTGCGGCGGCGGGAACTATTCGACCGAGCACGAAGAATCGATTGCGCATCGTCGTCCTCCTCTAAGTTCGGGGTGCGGTCACGCGATCAGCCTAGGCGAATGCGAGCGCGGTGTCCACGCGCGGCGTCGATGCGAAACGCGCTCGCGGCGTCCGCGCAGCGTTCACACCGCAATCGTCTTCCATCGGCCGCGCCGGAACACGACGGCAAGCCACGCGGCGCGAACGAGCCAGTCGAGCGTGCTCCCGAGCCACACGCCGAAGAGGCCCCACCCGAGCGCGAACGCGAACAGCCAGGTCGCGCCGATCCGGACGAGGACGGGACCGGTGAGCGCGACGCGCATCGGGTTTTTCGTGTCGCCCGCGCCTCGGAGCGCGGCGGAGAAGTTGTCCGCCATGGCCATCAGAGGCTGCGCGACCGCGGCGATCACGAGGCAGCGCGCGCCGAGCGCGACGATCGAGGGCTCGCTCGTGAAGAGGGACATCAAGAGGCGCGGCGCGAGCAGAAAGACGATCGATGCGAGGCTCAACAGCCCGACCGCCATCCCGGCGACGATCCACCCGCAGCGCGCGGCCTCGCGCGGCCGGCGCGCGCCGAGCTTCTGCGCGACGATCGCGCCCGAAGCAACGGCGAACCCCTCCGCCGTCATGAACCCGATCGACTCGATCGCGACGAGCGCTTGGTTGGCGGCCATCGCGGTGTCGCCCAGCCGGCCGATCAGCGCGACGTAGACGAGGAATCCGCCGTGGTGGAGCGCCTTCTCCGCGAACGCCGGGCCGCTCACGCGAAGGACGCTCCGGAGCGCCTCGCGGTGGGCGGGGCCCGGCCGCTCGAACACGAGCCGCGCGGGACCCCGCCGGCGCGACAAGACCCAGAGGACGACGAGCCCTTCGCATGTGAACGCGCACGCCGTCGCGATCGCCGCGCCCGCCACGCCGAGGCGCGGAGCGCCGAACAATCCGAAGATGAGGATCGCGTTGCCGCCGATCTTGATCGCGCTGGCCAACAGCGAGACGAGAAGCGGCGTCCGCGTGTCGCCCGAGGCTTGCAGCGCCGTGACGCCGATGATGCCGGCGAAAAGGAATGGCCAGAACGGAAAGATGATCGCCATGTAGCGAGCCGAGAGGGCGCGAACCGCATCGCTCGTCGCCGGGCTCTCGGTGAGGACTCGCGCGATCACGTGGCGGCCGAAGAAACCGGCGATCCCGACGACGGCGCCGATGGCGATGGCGAGCGCGACGACCGACGCGATCGCTTTCGTCGCGCGTTCGGCGTCGCGCGCGCCGATCGCGCGTCCGACGACGGCGACGGTCCCCGACGAGAACGCGGTGAACACGACATAGATCGACCAGAGGACCGGCCCGCTCACTTGCATCGAGGCGAGCGCGTCCGTGCTGTAGCGGCCGAGCATGATCCGATCGACGAGGAACACGAGCGTCGCGACGAGGCCTTGCACGATCGCGGGCCACGCGAGCCGGGCGACCTCGGCGGCGAGCGCGCCGATCGAATCCGAATCGTGACGGCCGGAGAGAGGGGCCGGCATCGCGGCCGCGAGCGGGCGCGCGCCGCGCGTCACGGGTCCGAGCCGGCGGGGCCCGGCGCGTTCTCGCGCGCGTCCCCGCGCGCGCCCGTGCTCGTCCGCGCCCCCGCCGCGTCGGCGGATGCGCGCTCCGCCGGCGCCCGCGCCAGCTCCGCCAGCACCATCCCGCACACGATCAGCGCGCCGCCCCAAGCGCTCGCGGGGCGGAACGTCTCGCCGCCGATCGTCCAGGCGAAGAGCGCGGCGAACACGGGCTCGGTCGAGAAGATGAGCGCGACCTTCAGCGGCGGCGTGTGCCGCTGAGCGATCGTCTGCACGAGAAACGCGGAGAGCGTCGGAAAGAGCGCGAGGAAGACGATCACGCCGGCCGTCCGGCCGTCGCGCACGCCGAGCGGAAGCCGCGCCGCCACGGCGAGCGCGGTGCACGCGAGCCCGGTCATCCAGAACTGGTGGAAAGTGAGAAGGAGCGGATCGGCGTTCCTCTTGACCGCCCGGTCGAGCGTCAAGAGGTGCGCCGCGTAGCAGAACGCCGCGATCAACGTGAGCGCGTCGCCGCGATTGATCGCCCGGAGTCCTCCTGTCAGCACCCAGAGACAGCAGACCGCCAG
>Ga0247727_10005382_pt1 | contig 26055 bp, 21 predicted proteins | sample WisWelCaveWW1625_FD_202498 | JGI IMG/M metagenome (GOLD analysis project Ga0247727, IMG submission 202498) | Biofilm microbial communities from Wishing Well Cave, Virginia, United States - WW16-25 | ecosystem: Environmental > Aquatic > Deep subsurface > Groundwater > Cave microbial mat | place...
TGCGGAACCCGGTCCAGTCTTCCACGTTGCCGGTCAGGGGCGGGCGAGACCCCAACGCGCCAGCGCGACGTCGACGAACTCGCGCAGGTCGCGGCGGACCAGGTGCCCGACGTGACCACCCGGGTACCAGTGGATCGAGGGCCGTCCCCAGTGCTCCCACAGCGGCGCGACCTGCTCGACAGGATCGATCAGCTTGTCGGCGAGGCCAGCCGCGATCGCCAATCTCGCACGCGGTGTGCTCGTCGCGAACTGCAGCGGCGAGACGGGCGTGTGCAGGATCTCCGACGCCGCGGTGATCGGCGCCATTCTGGCGCGCAACGCGGGTGGCGACTGTTTCCGGAAGAGGGCGGGGAAGTCGGTCGCAGGGATGATTGGGAGCACCCCGTCGAGCGGCTCGCGTTCGAGACCGGCGACGAGTGAGGCGACATACCCGCCGAGCGAGACGCCGAGCAACGCGATCCCGCTCGGCTCCTGGGTCCGTACCCACGAGATGATGCGGCGGACGTCGGAGGCGGCGTGCGCGAGCCCGTGCACGTTGTCGAGCACGTCGAGGGTCGGGAACTGCGCGCCTGCCTCGCCTGCCGGTGCCTGCTTCGGTGCGCGCCGCGGTCCGTGCAAGGGCAGGATCGGGAGCACGACGTTGCAGCCCTGTTCGTCGAACAACCGCCGTGCCCGGAAGGATCGCAGGTCGGCGTCGCGGCCCATCTCTGTGCCGTGAAGGCAGATCACCCATGGGCGTCCGGTGTCGCGGTGGCGCAATACCGTCGCGCGGCCCACGGCGTTCTCGCGGTATCGGAGCCAGCGTTCACGGCCGGGAACGCCGGGCGGTGGCGTCCACGCGCTCGGGAACTTCATGCGTTCGACGCGGAGCTGGGCGGCGCGGCTGGGTCGGAGTTGCGGCTCGAGCAGCGGCGGCGGGTCGGTGTGATATGCCCGAGGATCGGCGAGCCAGTCCTCGCGTTCGTAGTGCGCAACGGCACGGCTCGCCTCGTCGAGAATGCGCTCCCACTCTGCGTCGCTCGGCGGCTTGCGGAGCACCCGGAACGCCGCCAGCACCGCTTCGTCGGCGAGGACGTGCGCGCGGACCCTTGCCGTCGTCCGGACGCGCGGTACGCCCGCCTTGTCGCGGCGGTGCATCACCGGCGCTTGATGTGCCGGGTCTTGTGGCGCCGGGTCGAACATGGCAATTCGACCATACAACCTTTCGCCGAGGTGATCGCGTCGGTAGCGTGCGCCCGATGTTGCGAATGGGTGGACAGGACGCCGCGTTCCTCTACGGCGAGACACCCGAGTGGCACATGCACGTGTCGGCGGTGATGATCGTCGATCCACGCGCCGCGCCCAACTTCTCGTTCGCGAGGGTGCGCGACCTCACGGTCGAGCGCCTGCCGTCGTTGCCACAGTTCCGGTGGAAGGTCGTCGACGTTCCCTTCGGGCTCGATCGGCCGGGCTGGGTGGAGGAGACCGACTTCGATCCCGACTTCCACATCCGGCGCGTCGCGGTTCCCGCGCCCGGCGGCCAGGCCGAGCTCGGGGAGCTCGTCGGTCGTCTCGCGAGCTACAAGCTCGATCGCCGCAAGCCGCTCTGGGAGATGTGGTTCATCGAAGGTCTCGCCGACGGTCGCGTCGCGGTGCTCTGCAAGATCCATCACGCGATCATCGACGGCGTGTCCGGCGCGGGCCTCGCGGAGATCACGCTCGACTTGACGCCCGAGCCACGTCCGGCCCCGACCGACGTGCGCGAGTCGATCGCGCACCGGCGCGTGCCCTCGACCCCGGAAATGTTCCTGAAGGGACTCTGGAACACGTTCGCCCGATCTCCGTATCGCACGCTGCGGTTCGGCGGCCAGACCGTGCGCCAGGGCGTCGCTGCGCTCGGGGTCGCCCGCCGCACGAAGCTCACTGCTCCCTACTCCGCGCCCCGCACGACACTCAACGGCCGGCTCTCACCCCATCGCCGCTTCGGCGCGGCACGGGTCGATCTCGATCGCGTCAAGGCGCTGCGCCGAGCATTCGACGTGAAGCTGAACGACATCGTCCTCGCGTTGTGCGCCGGTGCATTGCGCGAGCACCTCGCCGCCACCGGCGACCTGCCGCGCGCACCGCTCGTCGCCCAGTGCCCGGTGTCGCTGCGCGGTGAACAGGACCGCGACGACGTCGGCAACAGGGTCGGCTCGCTCTTCGCGTCGCTCGCGACCGACATCGACGACCCGGCGCAGCGACTCCAGGCGATCCACCAGAGCACGATGAGCGCGAAGGAGATGCAGCGCGCGCTCTCGGTGCACCGCATCATGGGGCTCACCGACACGACGCCACCGGGGCTCATCGGGCTCGCGGCGCGGGCCTACAGCGCGGCGGGGCTCGGCCGCGCCGCGCCTCCTCCGGTCAACCTCGTGATCTCCAACGTGCCCGGCCCGCCGATGCCGCTCTACATGGCAGGTGCACGACTCGAGGCGATGTATCCGATGGGGCCGCTGCTGTTCGACATGGCGCTCAACATCACCGTGCTGTCCTACTGCGGCTCGATCGACTTCGGGTTCATGAGCTGCCCGGAGCTCGTCGCCGACCCGACCGGCATCGCGAACCGGATCGACGACGCGCTCGAGGAGCTCGAGACGGCCGCGGGCATCGGGGACATCGTCGATCTCTCCGGCGATACGCTCGACCACCGTGCGGTCGAGGATCATTCGTAGAGCGGCCGCGCCGTGTTCGGCCGTCCTCCTCGCGCTGGTCGTGACTGCGGGATGCGGCAGCGACTCTCCGGCCGCGCCCTCAGGATCACGGGAGGTCGCGATCGCCAGCGCCGGCGGCGCCGAGCTGACCGCAACCGTTGCCGGGAGCGGTGCGAGCGCCGTCGTGATCTCGCACGGAGCGACCACCAACCGTCGCGACTACTTCGCCATCGCCTCGAAGTTCGCGGAGGGCGGTTTCACCGCGATCGCCTACGACGCGCGTAGCGACCATCGGCGCGACGACCTCGCCGCCGCGGTCGGCTGGGCACGGGCGCAAGGCGCGACGAAGATCGCGTTGTTCGGCGGCTCGCTCGGGGGTTGCGTCTCGATCGTGTACGCCGCCGAGCTCGAGGCGGACGCGCTGGTGACACTGTCGGCCGGAGCCGGTTGCGACGGGCGCGACGCCGTCGAGGCGGCGGGTGCGCTCGGCGGGATCGGCGCGCAGTTCGTCGTCGCGGCCGACGACGGCGGCTTCGTGTCGACCACACGCGACCTGGCCGCGGCGAGTGGCACCGAGCCGGTGATCGTCGACGGCGGGGCGCACGGCAACGGGGTGACCGACGACCACCCTGAGATCCTCGACGATCTCGTCGCGTTCGTGCGCAGCGCGCTCGACGAGGCATGACGCCGACCGGGACCGATCAGGACCAGGTCGCGGTCCTCCTCGGTGCGGCCGCCGCCCTTGCGGCCGGCGATTGGTGGAGCCGGCTCCGCCACCGCCAGGTGGTCGAGTACGTCTGCAAGCCCGCGACGTTGGCGCTGCTCCTCGCGGTTGCCCTCACGCTCGACCCCGACTCGAGCGCGATGCGATCCTGGTTCGTCGCCGGCCTCGCGTGCTCGCTCGCGGGCGACATCTTGTTGATGCTGCCCCGCGACCGCTTCGCCGCCGGCCTCGGCGCGTTCCTGCTCGGCCATGTCGCGTACATCGCCGGCTTCTGGGCGAGCGGGTGGATCCGCGGTCCACGACTCGCCATCGGTCTGCTGGTGATCCTGGTGGCGATCGTCCCACTCGGCGTTCGGATCGTTCGGGGCGCACGTCGAACCCAACCCGTGCTCGCGCCTCCTGTCGCGGCCTACATCGCCGTCATCTCGGTGATGGTCGTCAGCGCGGTCGGGAGCGGTCGAGCGCTCGCGATCATCGGCGCCGCGCTGTTCGCCGGATCGGATTCGCTCATCGGCTGGACGCGCTTTGTCGCGCCGGTCCGGGGCGCTCCTGTCGCGATCATGATCACCTACCACGTCGGCCAAGCGCTCCTCGTCCTATCGTTGGTCGCGTGAGACGCTCGATCGACGACGCGCTCGACGACCACCCTGCCGACGACCACGAGCGACCGGCCGTCTCGTGGGCGGTGGCCCTCTCGGACGACTGCGACGCGTGCGGTCTCGGTGCGTTGCGTGTCGTGCTCACGATGGAGGAGGCAGGCGCGGCGGGCTACGGCCTCGTCGCGCACCTCGCCCCGGCCACGACCCGTCGGTTGCGGGTCGCGCTCGCCGCCGCACTCCGTGAGATCGGCGAAGACCCCGGCCCCTGACTTCCCCGCGACTCGGCACCGGCATGCCTCGCCGGGCACGGTCGGTGACCGATGAGGATGCATGTCGCGGCGCGCGCTCGGGCTGCCGTTCCTCCTGGTGGTCGGCGGTGGTCTCGTCCTCGGCATCGCGTTCGCGAACGCAGCGCCCAACACGCCCCCGGCCGTCGTGACGACGGGCGGCGTGTTGGCCTACGACGAGGACGACGGGCCGGTCGTCTGGGACACCGGGATCCTCGTCGACGACGCCGACGGCGATCTGATCCAGGGCGCGACCATCCAGATCACTGCGGGCTACGCGGCGGGCGAGGACGTGCTTGCCTCCACCGGCGGCGCGGGTGTCGCCGCGGCGTGGAGCTCCGGCACTGGAACGCTGACATTGACGGGGGCGGCGCCCGCGACGACCTATCAGATCGTGCTGCGACAGGTGACCTACGAGAACTCGTCGGCGACGCCGAGCACCACACAGCGCACCGTCGCGGCGATCGTCACCGACGGGATCGACCCGAGCCCTGCGGCGACCCGCGACATCGCCGTGACGTCGATCCACGACGATCCCGTGGTCACGACGACCGGCGGGTCCCTCGCGTACACCGAAGGATCAGGCGCGGCGGCCCTCGATGTCGCGGCGACGGTCGTCGACGACGAGGACGACGTGGTGAACGCCACGCTCCAGATCACCGGCGGCTACGACAGCGGACAGGACACGCTCGCGTACGCCGACGCACTCGGGATCACCTCGAGCTGGGCGCCCGGCAGCGGCACGCTCACGCTCACCGGCTCGGCGTCAACCGCGAGCTGGCAGAGCGCGCTGCGAGCGGTCACCTACGCCAACTCGTCGACGAACCCGAACACCGCACCGCGGACCGTCACGATCGCCGTCAACGACGGCCTCACGACGAGCGCGCCAGCCGTGCGCGTCGTCGCGATCACCGCGGTGAACAACGCACCGAGCGCTGGTGGCGACACAACAGTCGAGGCGCCCGGCGGTGGGCCCGTGTCGATCGCAGAGGACACGCCCGCACCCGGTGCTGCGAACGTGCGACTCGTGCCGCCGACGCTCGCCGATGCCGACGGCCCTGTGCCCTCGGCGTTGCGGCTGCTCGCGATCACCGGTGGTGTGCTCACCCAAGCGGACGGCAGCCCGATCGGACTGGGCTCGGGGGGATCGATCCTGGTGCTCACGGGTGGCGGGCTCGATCTGCGGTTCACCCCTGCTTCCGATCGCGACACCGATGCGTCGTTCACCTATGTCGTCGTCGACGGAGCGAACCCCGGCCTCAACTCGAGCGCTTCGACGGCGACCGTTGCCATCGCGCCGGTCAACGATGTTCCGCAGCTCGCGCTGAGCGGCGGCACGGCCGTGTTCGTCGAGAACGGTGGGCCCGTCGTCGTCGATCCGGCCGTCGACATCGACGACATCGACGACATCGACCTCATGGGTGCGACAGTCGTCATCACAGCCGGTTACGTGAACACCGAGGACGCGCTCGCGTCGGCGGGCGGCAGTGGGATCACCGCGACATGGGACGGTCCGGCCGCGACGCTGACGCTCGGCGGCACCGCATCGCCGGCCGCGTACCAGGGTGTTCTCCGTGCCGTCACCTACGCGAACGCTTCGGAGAATCCCGACGCGACCCAGCGCACTGTGAGCGTCACCGTGGACGACGGCTCGGATCCGAGTGCCGTACAGACCCGAGCGGTCGACGTGACCCCGACGAACGACGCGCCGACGGTCTCGGCGAGCGGCGGGACCGCGTCGTACACCGAGAACGGCGCGCCGGTACCGGTCGATCCGGGCCTCGTCGTCGGCGACGTCGACTCGCTCCTGCTCGTCGGCGCGACGGTGAGCATCACCGCCGGCTACGCACCTGCGGAGGACATGCTCGGCGCCGCGGCCGTCGGCGGCCTCTCGATTGCATGGGACGGCACGAGCGGCACCCTCACGCTGAGCGGCACCGCGACGCAGGCGACGTATGAGCTCGCGCTGCGGTCGGTGACCTTTGTCGACACGAGCGACGCGCCGTCCATCGCGGCGCGCACGATCACGTTCGCAGTGAGCGACCCGAGCGGCCCGTCGACGGGCGCGACGCGCGACGTGACCGTCACCTCCGGCAACGACGCGCCGGTGCTCACCGGCGTGAGCGGCGCGCTCGCGTACGTCGAGAACGGCTCGACAACGCCGATCGAGACCGCCATCACCATTGCCGACCTCGACGGCGGCACGACGGCGAGCGCGACCGTCGGCATCAGCGTCAACTTCGCCGACACCGAGGACGTCCTGGCCTTCACGAACCAGTCCGGCATCACCGGCAACTGGTCGCCGGCTACCGGCACGCTGACGCTCACGGGCACCGCGACGAACGCGCAGTACGAAGCAGCGCTCGAATCGGTCACCTACGCGAACCTCAGCGATGATCCGACGACTGCGGACCGGACGGTCGAGATCACGGTCGACGACGGCGCCGACACGAGCAACACGATCGCTCGCACGATCACGATCGCCGCGGTCAACGACCCGGCGGCCGTCACCGTCGCGGGCAGCGTGGTCGTCTTCGTCGAGGGTGACGCGGCGACGGCCCTCGACGACGCGTTGAACGTCGTCGAGCTCGACGATCCGCAGGTGCAGCGGGTTCGGGTCCGTGTCACGAGCGGATGGCGGACCGGTCAGGATCAGCTCCTCGTGACCCCGGCCGCCGGCATCAGCGCCGGCTACGACGCCGAGGTCGGCCAGATCACCCTCGTCGGGCCGGCGTCTGCGAGCGCGTTCGCCACCGTCCTCCGCAGCGTCCGCTTCGACAATCACGATCAAGACCCGATCGCCGGCGCCCGGCTCTTCGCGTTCACCGCCGACGACGGCACCGGCTTCGGCACCGCCGCGACCCGCTCGATGCAGGTCACCGCCGTGAACGATCCGCCGAACGCCACCGACGACTCGGCCGCGATGGTGCAGGGCGTGTTCGTCGTCGTCGACGTGCTCGCGAACGACACCGACCTCGAAGGCGACACGCTCACGATCAGCGACTGGACCGACCCGCTCGACGCCATCGTCACGCGAACCGCGGGCGCGCTGAAGGTCGTTCCCGCAGCCGGATTCTCCGGATCACTCGCTGTCGACTACGAGGCGGCCGACGGGCACGGCGGCACGGACACGGCTCGATTGCGGGTGACCGTGTCGAGCGCCGCCGACGGGTCGATCTCGTTGCTCGGTACGCCGGACCCGCTGGCCGTCGGAGAGAACCTCACCGAGACGGTGGCCGTGCACAACGCCGGGCCCGGATCGCTCGACGGCATCGTCGTTCGCTTGCGCGTTCCCGGTGCGCAGCTCGTGGCGGCGCCGACCCCTCAGGGCGGGCACTGCAACCGGTACGGCGAGCACTGGGCCTGCGCCCTCGCCGATCTCGTGCCGGGCGCATCGGCCACGTTGCACTTCACCGTACGCCCGCACGGAGCCGGCGACTTCGACGCGCGCGCCGAGCTGCAGCACGGCTCGGCCGATCCCGACTCCGACGACCTCGTGGCGCTCGCGACCACGACCGTCATCACGCCGGAAACCGCGCCGGGCCAAGACCCCGCGCCGGATCCCGATCCAGACGAGGACGAGCCCACGTCGACGACAACGTCGACAACCACGTCGACGACAACGTCGACACTGGGATCGGGGACGGCGACGTCGACGACCACCGCCCCCGACGCAGCTGCGGCGACGACCAACGACGCCGGCTCGGCATCACGGTCGGGAGGCGTCGCTACCGCGACCACGGTCGGTGAGAACGGCACGAGCCGGTCGACGATCCCGATCACGTGGGGCCTGGTGGTGGCCGCGGGTGCTGTCGGCGTCTTGCTGCTGCGCCGCCAGCGCATCTGAACGCTCAAGCGGCCTTTCGGGCGGCCGAATGGGGAAGAGTGATCGATCTCGACGCGCTCACCCAAGCCGCGTCCGGCCTCGAGCCGCTCCCGGTCAGCGTCACGCGGATCGCGTCGATGGTGTGCGGCGATCGTTCGCCGGACCTCGCGGAGATCACCGAGATCGTCCGGTATGACCAGGCGCTCACCGCGTCGTTGCTGCGCGCGGCGAACTCGTCATGGAGCGCGAGCCGGACCGAGATCACCAACGTGCGCGACGCGATCGTGCGGCTCGGCAGCTCGGCGGTGTTCTCGATCGCGCTCGGTGTCAACGTGAAGGCGCGAATGGCGACCGCGATCCCCGAGTACGGGCTCTCGGAAGGCGACCTCTGGAATCACTCGGTCGCCGCGTCGCTCGCCGCCGAGTTGCTGGTGCGAAAACTGCCTTCGAGATTGCCGTCCGAGACGGTGACAGCGTCGTTGCTGCACGACGTGGGCAAGCTCGTCATGTGCCGTTTCCTCGGCGACGATCTGCTCGCGGTGCTCCGCTCGCACGAGGAGCAAGGTCTCACGCGCATGGCCGCGGAGTCGGAGGTGCTCGGCGTGCACCACGCCGAGCTCGGTGGGCTGATCACCCAGATCTGGGGCCTGCCCGAACGGCTGGTCAAGGGGATCACCTATCACCACGACCCCGCGGTGGGCGGCGAGGCGGTCTGCAGCGGGGTGCACCTCGCCGACGTCGCTGCGAAGGTCATCGGCGCCGGGCTCGACGACAACCCCGACCTCACCGCGTACACGAGCGCGATTGCCTCGGTCGGGCTGTCCGCCGAGGACTTCGACGAGGTCTGCCGGCTCGCCGACCAACGCTTCGCCGAGGTCCTCGCCCGCTTCGAGGCCTGAACCGCGCCACCCTCCGCGGCCACTCAGCGTGACGAAATCACGAATTTCGGGTTAGGTCGACCGCAGAGCGCGCCGAAATTCCGCTCATGGTGGCGGAGCGTGGGCGGCGTTGGGCGACGATTCTCGGGCAATTCGGGCGCGGGCGCGCGCGAAGGGTGGCGGGCGCGACGGCGATCGCCGTGCTCTGCGGCGGCTGGCTCGGCGTCCAGAGCAGCGGCGCAGGCCAGACCTCGCGTCCCGTGCGTCTCTTCGCCGTCGAGGCGGTCGGAGGACGGCTGGAGGTCGTCCGCTACGACGTGCCGTCGCTCCGCGACGCCGACAAGATCGCCGTCGCGGCCTACGGACGCGGTGCGATCTCTGTTGAAGTCGACGGGCGCGTGCAGTCGGTCGGCGATCCGATGGAGTCCTACCAGTGGGCGCTCTCACCCGCGGCGACGTCGTTCCGATCCGCATGGTCGACGACGAAAGGTGCCGGCGTCACCGTCGCCGTCGTCGACTCCGGCGTCCGCAGGACTCACCAGGACCTCGCCGGCGCCGTCCTCACGGGGACGGACCTCGTCACGGGCAGCGGTGACGGCAGCAACGACCAGAACGGGCACGGCACTCATGTCGCGGGCATCATCGCGGCGCGCCTGAACGGCAAGGGGATCGTCGGCGCGGCGCCGGCCGCGAAGATCCTGCCGGTGCGCGTGCTCGACGGATCGGGCTCGGGCTACTCCTCGGACGTGGCGGAGGGCATCATCTACGCGGCCGACCACGGCGCGAAGGTCATCAACCTGTCGCTCGGCGGCAGCGCGGCCTCGCAGGGTACGCGGACCGCGATCCAGTACGCGATCGATCGCGGCTCGGTGGTCGTCGCGGCCGCAGGGAACTCCGGGCAGAGCGGCAACGCCCCGTTGTACCCGGGTGCGTTTCCCGAACCGATCGCAGTCGGCGCGGTCGACAGCTCGCTACGGCGAGCGGCGTTCTCGAACTACGGGCCCTACGTCGACATTGTCGCTCCGGGCGACTCGGTCGTGAGCGCGTGGGGAAGCGGGGACAACGCCTACGCGTGGGCGAGTGGCACGTCGATGGCCACCCCGCACGTCGCCGCGGCGGCAGCGCTGGCGTTCGCGGCGAACCCGAGCTACTCATCGGCCAAGGTGCGTCAGCGCCTGGAGACGACGGCCAACGATCTCGGACCCGCCGGTCGCGACGACCAGTACGGCTTCGGCATCGTCGATCCGAAGAACGCGGGCGCGATCGCGCTCCCGCCCGGCGGCGACGAAGGGAAGGGCTACTGGGTCGTCACGAGCGACGGCCGGGTCGGCGCGTACGGCGGCGCACGCCACTACAGCGATCTCGCGGGGTTCCCTGTGGGTTCGCCGACCGTTGCCGCGGCGCGCACGCCGAGCGGCAAGGGCTACTGGCTCGTCACGGCGAAGGGCATGGTGTTCGCGTTCGGCGACGCCCGCAGCCATGGTGGACTGCACACGCGACGGTTGGCGAAACCCGTCGTCGCGATGGCGGCCAGCGCGAGCGGCGCGGGGTACCTGTTGCTCACGGGGGACGGGACCCTGTACGCGTTCGGCGACGCCCGTTCCTACGGCTCGATCAACGTGCCGGTGCGCGACCTGGCGATGATGCGAAGCGGCAGGGGCTACTGGCTGCTGGCGAGCGACGGCAGGGCCTACGCGTTCGGCGAGGCGCGCTACCGCTCGACGTTGCGCCGGACGACGGTGGGCGCCGGCGCGGTGTCGCTCACGTCGGCGAACGGCCGCGGGTTCTGGGCCGTCACCGGAGACGGCGGTGTCGCGAACTACGGGACACCGTCGTACGGCAGCCCGCGGGCCTACAGCTCGGCGTCGCCGGGGGCCGGTACCCGCATCCGGGCCGTCGGGAGCGGGCGCGGCTACTACGTGTTGACCAGCTCCGGTCTCGTGTACTCGTTCGGGAGCGCCAGGAACTTCGGCAGCCGCACGACGGCGGCCACCGCCGTCGACCTCCTCCTCACCTGACGCCCCTCGCGCCCCCATCCTTCATTCCTGCGTGAAGACGTGCACTGTGGCGGCGCGCGTTTCACGCAGGTACGCGGCCGGGTCAAGACGTGGCGGACCGGACGAGCGCAGCCTGCCAGGGAGACTCCGGCCATCCGATCTTGCCCCGCTGCGCGTGGAGCCGGTCGAGGTAGGCGACGACAAGCTCCGGATCGTGGCCGAGCCGTACGAGCGCCGCGCCGAGCACCGTTCCGGTCCGACCGCGCCCGCCCCGGCAATGCACCACGACTCCTTCTCCCGCGCGGATCGAGGCGGTGACGGCCTCCGCGGCTGCCAGCACTCTCATGCGTTCGCCGCGTGGATCCTTCGGCGCAGGGGAGTTCCACAGGTCCTCCAGGGCGATCGCGGTCACGCGCAGAGGTCTCGGGTCGTAGGGCGGGGTGCCGTCATGAGTGAGGCAGACGCCGTGGCGGAGACCCTCGTCGAACAGCTGCGTCCAATCGACACGAGCCGGATAACCCATGCCGGCAAGCGCGACCGGCTCGCGAGCGAGGAAGTAGAGCTCGCTGGGGATCGCGACGTGGCCGAGGAAGCCGGCCTCAGCCGCGGGAGGCAGCAGTCGCACGACTCGAGGTCATATCGGCGTCAGTTCGCGAAGCGTTTGCGGTAGTCGGCGAGGTCGGGATCGGGTTCGTAGCAGACGCCGGCGGCCAGCAACGCGTCGACGTCGGTGTCGAGCACGCCGATGCCGTTGAGCACTTCGCGAGTGTGCTGGCCGACGAGCGGTGGAGGACCCCAGATCTTGCCCGGCGTGTCCGAGAGGTCGATGAGCGAACCGAACTGGCGCATCCTGCCGAGCAACGGATGGGGGTACTCGGCCACGAGCCCCAGCCGTTCACAGTCCGCGTCCCACAGCACCGCGAGGCCGTCCTCGGTGTCGATCGGCAGCTCGTTCGGTACCCCCGCGTCGTCGAGATGGCGGTGCCAGGCTCGCGCGATCCTCGTGAGGAACGCCGGTTCGAGCAGCGACTCGAGCTCGCGCCGGTGTGCGGCGCGGGCAGGAGGCGTTGCGAAGCGCGCGTCGCTCGCGAGCTCGGGAAGGCCGACCACGCGACACAGCGCCTGCCAGTGCTCCTCGCGCGCCGCGGCGATCACGATCCACTGCCCGTCCTGGGTCGCGTACAACCGGTACAGCGCGTCGATCCCGTGCAGGCCACGGTCGAGGCGGGGTCGATCCCATGGCCGGCCTTCGGGATCGAGCCAGACGTCGGAGCTGAAGATCACACCGCCGTCGTGCAACGAGGTCCACAGCGCTTGACCCTCTCCCGTCAGGTCGCGGTGGTGCAGCGCGAGCAGCACCCCGACGGTCGACAGCAGAGCGTTCGAGGCGTCGCACATGCCGAAGCGGTAGTAGAGCGGCGCGCCGCCCGCGTGCACGGCCCCCGACTCGTACTCGAGCCCGGCCGATGCCTGGTACAGGGGGTCGAGCCCGCCGAACCGCCCGAGCGGGTCCGCGAGGCCGTACGCATAGGTGTTGCAATAGATGACAGCCGGCCGGACGGCGCGGCACCCCGCGTAGTCGATCCCGAGCTTCGTGGCGACCCCGCGGGTCATGTTGTGGTGGACGACGTCGGCCGATCGCACGAGCTGGAGGGCGAGCTCGAGCCCGCGGGGGTCCTTGACGTTGAGCGCGATCGAGCGCTTGCCGCGCTGGCAACCGAAGAACGGCTTGGGCGCCAGCCGCATCGCGTCGCCGGTGACCGGTTCGACCTTGACGACGTCGGCGCCGAGGTCGGCGAGGATCATCGGTCCGAACGGACCGGCGAGGTACTGACCGAAGTCGATCACGCGCACGCCTTCGAGCGCGAGTCCCCGGTGGGACGATGCCGGCTCCGGCCGCACCGCCGCGCTCGGTGCCGGTGCCCGCCACTCCGAACGGACCGCCGCGGAGTGCTCGCCGGCGCGTGGTTGGGGACCGCGGATCGCGCCCGGTGTGCCGAGCAGATGGATCGGCACGCCCATCTGCGTCGTCGACCCGATGTCGGGATCGTCCACGAGCTCGGTCATGCCGTTCGCGATCGTCTGCGGGTGCTCGAACATCGCTGCCGGTGCGATGATCGCCTCCGCCGCGTGATTGTTCGATCGGAACTCCTCCACGAGCGTGTCGCGGTCCCATTGCTTGAACCGCTCGCGCCTGCGCGCGTTCACTCGCTCGCGCTCTGCCGCCGGCAACGCCATGAACGTGAACGGGTCGGGAGCGTCCTCGAGCCCGAGGATCTCGTCCTGGCTCTTCAACGGCGTGAGGCCGCTCATCACCGAGAGGTGGATCCACTCGCCGCTCGCGCACTCGAAGATCATCTGCTGATGGATCCCGGGCGGGTAGGCCTTGCCCATCAGCTCGTGGAACTGCGCCGTCGCGTGCTCGACGTCCTGCCAGATCTGGGTCGTGTACAGCAGCGCCCCCTGGAACAGCGACGTGCGGACGTGTTGCCCGCGGCCGGTACGGGAACGGGCGTGCAACGCCGTGAGGGCCCCGATCGCCACGAGATAGCACGCGCCCATCGACGGCATCGGCATGTGACAGAAGGTCGGGCCCATCCGCCAGCCGGGTTGCTCCCACATCTGGCCGCTGCTCGCCTGCACCAGCGCGTCGTACGCCGGCCGGTCGGCGCGCCGGTGCCCGTCCGGATAGCCCGAGCAGGACACGAGGATGATGCGGTCGTTGAGCTCCGCGAGGCGCGCATAGCCCAGACCGAAGCTCGCTCGCGTCGGCGGCAGGAAGCTCTCGATGACGAAGTCCGCGGCGCGGACGAGGTCGTCGAATCGATCGCGATCGCCCGGCGCGCCCATGTCGAGCTCGATCGAGCGGCGCGAGCGATGCCAAACGCGGCTGCCCTGGTATGCGCGGAACGGGTCGCCGCCGGGTGGCTCGACCTTGACGACGTCGGCGCCGTGCTCCGCGAGCAGCAACACGCCGAGCGGGCCTGCGACGCCTTGGGTCAGGTCGAGGATTCGGATCCCGTCGAGCGCGCCGGCCATGTCGGCTCCTTCCGATGAGACGCGGCGGCACGGTATCGCGACTGACGCCGGCGTCAGGTCGACCTGACACGGTGTCGTCGAATCTGCTTCAATGCGGTGCAAGAGGGGTGGCGGCCCGAGTCAGGGCCACCTGTAATCGCAGCAGGCCAGATCGCGGCAGGGCGGGAGGCGACGTGACCCATGGAGCGGGTTCGATCGCCGTGTTGGTCGTCGACGACCACGCGATGGTGGCGGAGGCGATCGTCAGCACGCTGGGCGAGCAACCCGACATCCATGTGGTCGGATGGGCACATACCGTCGGCGAGGCTCTCGCCGCTGCGGCCGACACCTGCCCGGACGTGGTCGTGATGGACTACCGGCTCCCCGACGGCGACGGCATCGACGCGACCCGGCGCCTCAAGGCGGATTGCCCGGCGACCGAGGTCGTCCTGCTCACCGGGTTCGCGGACGACGCGACCTTCAGCCGCGCTCTGGATGCCGGCTGTGTGGGCATGGTCGCGAAGGAGCACAGCGTCGATGAGCTCGTTGCGGCGGTCCGGGCAGCCGGCCTCGGGCAGCAGTCGATCGGGCGGGCCGTCGCGGTCAAGGCACCAGAACTGCCGCGCGAGCGCGCCGGCTTCGCGTTCGATCTCACGCTCCGCGAACGCGAGGTGCTGCAACTCCTCGCCGACGGTGTGTCGACCGACGCGATCGCGCGGCGTCTCGTCCTCAGCCTTCACACGGTCCGCAACCACATCCGCAACGTGTTGACGAAGATGGGGGCGCACTCGCGGTTGGAGGCAGTGGCGCTGGCGATGCAGCACGGGATCGTTACATTGCGGCGTCCTCCCGTGTGATCCTCGCCACGATCGTTGTCCCCTCGCCGGGCGCGCTGCGAACTGCGAACGTGCCGCCGATCAGCTCGAGCCGCTCGCGCATCGCGATCAACCCGAGGTGCCCGGAAGGCGGCGCCTGCGCCGGATCGAACCCCCGTCCGTCGTCGCTGATCTCGAGCGTGACCACGCCGCCCTCGGATCCGGCGAGCACGCGTACCTCGCGCGCCTCGGCGTGCTCCCGGATGTTGGCGAGCGCCTCGGCGGCGACGCGGTACAGCACCACACGGCTGGTCTCGTCGAGCGCCTCGACCTCGACATGCCAGACGAAAACTCGGTGAACGTCGCGCGGGAGTGATCGATCGATCAGCTCCTCGAGCGCGCCGTCGAGGCCGGCGGTGTCGAGCGCGGGCGGCCGCAGCTCGAACAGCAGGGTCCGCAGCCTGGTCGTCGCCTCGGTCACCGCGGACGCGAGCTGGTCGACGAGATCGACCGCCGAGCGATCGACGACATGGGCGCGGAGCTGGCGTAGCCGCAGACCCAACGCGGTGAAGACCTGGACAGTGTCGTCGTGCAACTCGTACGCGACGCGCTGGCGCTCCAGCTCTTGCGCACGCACGATGCTCGCGAGGACCGCCTGGCGTTGCGCGGTCGACACCTCCAGTGCGTCCAACGCGGTGCGCAACTCGCGGGCGGTGCCCTCGGCGAGCGCCGTACGTTCCGCGAGCGCCCCGGCCATCGCATCGAGCGCGGCCGCCAGCTCACCGAGCTCCGTGCGATCGGCGTGGGCGCCGACTCGTGCGTCGACGTCGCCCGCCGTGAATGCGCGCGCGGCGTCGCGCAACCGTCGCACGCGCCGCACGACGAGCCATTCGGCGAGCAACAGGCCGAACGTCAAGGCGACGAGCGCACTCACGCCCAGCAGTACCAGCGAACGACGCAGCGCCGAGGACGCGGCACGGATGACAACCGACCTCGGGAAGCCGACGACGTACACGAGGTCGCCATCGTGTTGTTGCACGCTGGCGAGCCCGTACACGCGCGCCGCCCCATCGACGTCGTCGGCGGTGATCGTCGAACGGCCGGCGCGCGCCGCCTCGCTCACCGATTCCGGGATCGGTTCGCCGCCGCGCGTGCCCAACGCGGTACCCGTGGCGTCGAGCACCGCGCTCGTCGCACCGACCGGGAGATTCTGCACGTCGAGTGATTCGGCGAGCGCCGATGGCCGCACCCCTGCGGCGACGGCGACGCCGCCCGGCCCCTGCAATCCGTACAGCATCGTCAACTCGCCAACGATGACGTCGAACTGCGGTTCCGACAGGTGCGGTTCGTCACCTCCACGCGCGACATGCGCGAGCCATTCGGCGTCGTCGAGGCGCGTCGGATCGGCGAACTCCTCCGCGGAACAGCGCACGGTGCCGTCCGGGGCGAAGATGAACAGGCCCGTGTACTTGCCGCGCTCGCCTTCGATCTGGCCGCGGAGCTCGGCGCACGCGTCGTCCGGGCGGTCGGAGAGATCGCGGTTGCGGGCGATCGCTTGCAGCAGGACATCGGTGCGATCGAGCAGACCTTGCGCACGCACCGCACCATCGCGTGCCAGCCGCTGCACATCGTCGCGTGCCTGTCGCTCGTCGTCGGTGCGCCGTTGCTGGGCCTCGCTGAACGCGAACACGGTGAGCGGGGCGGCGATCGCGATGACGAGGAGTCCCACCTGGCCGCGAATCCCGATCGTCGGTCGGCGCATCAGCCCGGTACGGCCGCTGGGCCGCTCGTGCCGGCGAGAATCGTGAACTTGGCGCGGAACGGCGCTGACCTCGTCGCGACCGGATAGGCGCCGGTGACGAGTGCGTCGACGGGCGCGGTCATCGGCTCGATGCAGGCGAAGTCGCGCGTCGTCCACTCGGTCTCGGTTCCGGTCGCGGCTTGCCGTGGTGGCGGAACGTAGATCTGGGCGTAGGGGAACCCGGCCCCGAAACGAACCACGACCCGGTGACGGCGATCGAAGAGCTCGAAGCGCCGATCGCTGCCCAGTGCATAGTGGTCGTCGAACGAACGATCCGCGAGCGAAACGAACTCGGCCGGTTCGCGGCACTCGCGGCCGGTCGGGAGCAGCCGGTCGTCGAGGACGGCGTGTCGGCGCGGCGGGAGCCGGAGCCGCCAGCCGGCACGAGGGGATCGCGGCACACGCAGGAACGGGTGCCACCCGAACGAGACGGGAACGCGTACGCGCTCGTCGGTGGTGATCGCGGTGGTCAGGGCGAGCCCGCGACCGTCGACCCGCGCGGCGATCGACACGACGTGCTCGAACGGGAAGGCACGCAACAGCTTGCCGGAGGAGTGCCGGAACGAGGCGATCAATCGGGCGGCTGTTCCGGTCGCATCGAGGTGGTCGATCGAGAACGCACGAGCGTGCATCGTGCCGTGGATCGGGGTGCCATGACGATCCTCGGCGACCTCACGGTCCAACTCGACGCGCCGGCCCTCGAGCGCGAAGCGCCGCTTCGAGAGGCGGTTCGCGTACGGCGCGTTCAACGGCAGGCCCGTGTAGCCACCGTTCGGCATGCCGGCGCGGTAGTCGGCGAGTGAGCGGGGGAGCGCGAGCAGCTCTTCGCCGTGAACGGTCATCGACACACCGAGCATGCCGACCTCGGGAAGGAAGGTCGCGCTGAACGCGCCGGCGGCGAGCGTCACCGCCGCCTCCCCCGACCAGGCGTGCACCCGCGCCGACGCCTGCACGATGCGCAGCGTAGACAGTGGTTCCGGGCGCACCGTCATTCCTACGTGAAGCCGTGCACTCTGGCGGCGCGCTTTTCACGCAGGTTCGCGGGGCGGTTATGAGTTCGGGGTGGTGCCGGTGTCCTTCGCGAGCTTGGCGGCGGCCTCGCGCTCGGCGAGGACCTTGATCAGTCCGAGCTCTTCCTGACCGACCTCGTCGAAGCGTCGCGCGATCTCCTCGACCGTCCACCGGCCGTCGGACCGCATCTCGCGCACTTCGACCGGTTGGTTCCACACCGCGATCTTCCCGCCGTTGGCCGTGTAGATCTGCCCGGTCACCGCGCGGCTGTGATCCGACAGCAGGTAGCCGACCATCGGTGCGACGTCCTCCGGCTCGCCCATCTCGATCCCGAACGGAACATTGCCCGACATCCGGCTCTTTGCCACCGGCGCGATGACGTTGCAACGCACCCCGTACTTGTACATGCCCGCGGCCACCGAGCGTGCCAGCGACACGATCCCGCCCTTCGCAGCTGCATAGTTCGCCTGCGCCACCGAGCCCGCGAACGCCCCCGACGTGAACGCGACGAACGAACCGGATCCTTGGGCCTTGAAGTGGGGGGCCGCGGCCCGGAACACCGTGAACGTGCCCTTGAGGTGCGTCTCGATGACGGGATCCCACTCGGCTTCGACCATGTTGAAGAACATGCGTTCGCGGAGGATGCCGGCGACGGCGACGACGCCGTCGATCCTTCCGAACTCGTCGAGCGCGCGTTGCACGATCGAGGCGCCGCCTTCCATCGTGGTGACCGAGTTGGCGTTCGAGATTGCAGCACCGCCCGACCTCGTGATCCCGGCCACGACCTCGTCGGCGACCTCGCTGGTCGGTTCGTTCCCATCGATCGACACGCCGTAGTCGTTCACCACGACCGCCGCGCCCTCGGCCGCGCAGAACTCTGCGACCGCGCGCCCGATCCCGCGCCCTGCGCCCGTGACCGCGACGACCTTGCCCCCGAGTGCACCCACCGGAACCTCCACGCTGTGTGAACGAACGCCCAATCAAAATCGAGCGCGACCCTATTGCCTCATCCGAACATGGATTCGAACGGGTCGGGCCGTTCATGGTGCTTGCGCTCGAGATCGCGTGTCGCGGCGGCAATGTCGACGCGCGGCACGGGTTGCGCTCCGAGGCAGTACACGAACGCTGCGGCGCTGTAGTCGTCGACCCGCTCGAACAGCGCCATGCCACACACACCGGCCGGCGCCGGTTGGAACCAACCGTTCCCCGCGAGCGGGTTCGTCGCGACGTACGCGTCGCGTGCGGTCTCCTCGCCCGCCGGGAACACGTGCATCCCGATCTGCTGGATCGTCACGTGCAGGGACGAGGCGAACACGATCGGGTCGACGAGGTGCCACCGGTAGAACCCGACGAAGTCGGGCAGGCTCTGCCGCCTGTCGTGCGGACGGACGTCGAGGGGCGCTCCGCCGTACAGCGCGCTGTGGGCGCCCATGCCCCACGCCGACCCTACGTAGTCCTCCAAGCCAGTGCCGCAGATCGTCGGATGCGTCGTGTCGCCGTCGCGGTACACCTTCACCTCGCCCTCGCCGTACCACGTACCGGCGTCGATCGGACGTATCCCGACTGCGCATCCCAGGAACCGGCCGGGGCCGGCGAAATTCGTCGCGATCGTGAAGTCGTCGCCGAGGGTGGTGGGGTTCTCGCGCCGGAACGACACGTGCAGCAGCCCGGCGTCGGGCGCGTTCGGCCCGAGCGTGCAGTCGATCTGGAAGTACAACATCACGGGGCGCGCCGCGCCGTTGTGCACCTCGAATCGGATGCGCTCGCTGAACGGCATCGGGTAGTACGCGTTGAAGCCGCGTCCTTCCTGCGCGGAAGCGAGCGCGGAAGCAAACGGCCGCGGGCGCCCGCACGGCAGGGCGAAGAAGTCGAGGAGCGGAACGCTCACGCTCGGCTCCTCCTTGCCGTCGTAGAACACCTCCATGGTCACGGCTCGCATCACCTCGGGTGGCGCCGGCGGGATCGTGCACCAGAGGTGACGGATGCAGCCGGGGCCCTCCAGGTCGGCGAGCACGACGCGTTCGTCACGCCGGAGCAGCCTCGACGGCGCGCCTTTGCGGCCACGAGCCGCAGTCCCTCCACCTCCCCGCGCGCCCGTCGGGTTCTCGAACGTGACGGCCCGGGAGTCGAGGCTCAGATCAATGATCGAAGGGTCACCGAACATCCTGCATGCCTAGCGCGCCCGCAGAAGTGCGACAATTGCGCCATGACGATCAGCGGTATTCACCATGTGGCGATCTGCGTGCCCGACGTCGAGGCCGCGACCAGGTTCTACGTCGACGTGCTCGGTTTCTCGATCCGCGATGATCGACCTGACTTCGGCTTCCCCGGCGCGTGGCTCGACATCGGTGGGCAGCAGGTGCACCTCATGGAGGTCGAGGGCTCACCCGCCCCGCTGCAACATTTCGCGCTACAGGTCGACGATCTCGATGAAGCAGTGGCCGCGGTTCAGGCCAAAGGCGTCACCGTCCGCCGGTCGTCGCACTTCCCTGGTGCAGGTCATCAGGCGTTCCTCCACGACCCGGGTGGCAACGAGATCGAGCTCAACCAGCCCGATCACTGAGGTGTCGGTTCGAATCCGCCCGCGCGCAATGCGTCTTTGATCGCGGCAGCGTGGGCCGCGTCGCGCGTCTCGACCGACATCTCGAGCACGGTTTCCCGCAATGGCACGCCCGGGCGGTCGCGGTGGTGCTCCACGTCGACGATGTTGCCGCCGGCGGTACCGATCAGCTCGGCGACCTTCGCGAGCTGTCCTGGAAGGTCGGGGATCTCGAACCGGTAGCGCACGAGTCGTCCGCTCCTCGCCAGCGCACGCAACACAACCGACGACAACACGCGCAGGTCGATGTTGCCACCCGACACGATCAGCGCGCAGCGTTCGTCGGCGAAGTGCTCTGGTTGCTCGATCGCAGCGGCCAGCGATGCCGCGCCGGCGCCTTCGACGACGCTCTTCTCGATCTCGAGATACCGCGTGATCGCCTCCTCGATCGTTTCCTCGCGCACGACGACGATGTCGTCGACCAGCTCGCGCGCGATCGCGAGTGGCAGCACGCCCGGAGCCTTGACCGCGATGCCCTCCGCGATGGTCGTCGGCTCGTTGTTCGGCGCGACCCGATGCCCCATGGCGACCGCGAACGCGGGATGCGTCTCGCTCTGTACTCCTACGATCTGCACCGCGGGGGCGAGCGCCTTGATGGCGACGGCAATGCCCGCGATGAGCCCGCCGCCACCTACGGGCACGACGACGGTGTCGAGATCGGGGACCTGTTCGATCAGCTCGAGACCGATCGTTCCCTGGCCCGCGATGATCCGAGGGTCGTCGAACGCCGGCACGAGGATCGCGCCCGCGTCTGCAGCGAGGCGCTCGGCTCGCGCATGCGCGGCAGCGAAGTCGTCACCCGCGAGCACGACGGTCGCGCCCTCGAGCTCGGCTCGTGTGATCTTCGCGAACGGCGTCGCCGTGGGCATGACGACCGTCGCGGGGATGCCGAGCAAGCGCGCGTGATGAGCGACACCCTGCGCGTGATTCCCCGCCGAGGCGGCGACGACGCCGGCGCGCGTCTCTGTGTCGCCGAGCGCAGCGAGGAAGTTCCGAGCGCCGCGCTCCTTGAACGACGCCGTGTGTTGCAGGTTCTCGTACTTGATCCACACGTCGACGCCGGTGATTGCGCTCAGGGTTCGACTCGGTAGGCACGGCGTTCGGTGCACGGCACCTTCGATCGTCGCGGCGGCGGCCCGCACGTCGTCGATCGTCACCGGGAGCGGCACGGCATGATCATCGCACCCCCGGCCCAGAATGACCGGCCCAGATGACGGCACAGAATGGCCGGCGCACGGTGCCGGTCGGTAGCGTGCCCTGGTTCGGGCAGGAGTCCCGACGCTGCGCCGCGAGAAGGAGTATTGGCACATGGCACGACTCAACGAGGGGCGCGTCGTCATCGTCACGGGCGCCGGGCGCGGCATCGGGCGCGAGCACGCGCTCGCGTTCGCCGCGACCGGGGCCAGGCTCGTGGTGAACGACCTTGGCGGCGATGCGACCGGGGAGGGTGCCGACCTCACCCCGGCCCAGGAGACCGTGAAGCTCATCGAGGAGATGGGTGGCGAAGCGGTCGTCAACGGCGAGAACGTCGCCGACTTCGAGGGCGCGCGCCGGCTCGTCCAGCAGGCGATCGAGACGTTCGACGGTCTCGACGTCGTCGTGAACAACGCGGGCATCCTGCGCGACCGCATGCTCATCAACATGTCCGAGTCGGAATGGGACGCCGTGATCAACGTGCACCTGAAGGGCACGTTCGCGCCGACCCGCCATGCCGCGGCGTATTGGCGAAACGAGAGCAAAGAAGGCAAGAGCGTCGACGCGCGGGTGATCAACACGACAAGCCCGTCTGGCATCTTCGGCAACGCCGGGCAGACGAACTACGGCGCAGCCAAGGCCGGCATCGCGACGTTCTCGATCATCGCCGGCATGGAGCTGGAGCGCTACGGCGTCACCGTCAACGCCATCGCCCCTGTCGCTCGCACTCGAATGACCGAGAACCTCGGGTTCGGCAGACCGGAGGACGACACCAAGTTCGACGCGCTCGACCCGGCCAACATCTCGCCGCTCGTGGTGTGGCTCGGATCACCCGAGAGCAAGGGGATCAACGGCCACGTGTTCCTGGTCGCCGGCGACCGCATCGGCGTGGCAGAAGGCTGGCACCGCGGGCCGACGGCCGAGCACGATGGCCTGCGTTGGGATGCCAACGAGCTCGGGACGATCATTCCGAAGCTCGTCGAGCAGAGCCGCACCAAAGCAACGATGATGGAGTAGGAGACACCGCGATGCCGATGAACCTCGACGCTGTGGGCGCCAAGAGCGACCCCGGCCGGAACCAGTGGACCTCCAAGGACGCGCTGCTCTACGCGCTCGGCGTCGGAGCGGGACAGGTCGACCCGACGGGCTTCGAGCTCGAGTTCACGACCGAGAACACGACCGAGACCCCGCAGCGCGTCCTCCCGACGCTGCCGGTGGTCGTGGCGATGGGGGGCGGCGCGAACCCGCCGAGCTGGGGAACGTTCGACTTTCGCATGCTGCTCCACGGCGAGCAGGGCGTGACCCTCCACGGACCGCTCCCTCCCGACGGGCAGGTCGAGACGGTGCAGCGTCTCGTCGGCATCTACGACAAGGGCAAGGCCGCGGTGGTGCGTCTCGAGAACGAGTCGAGGTACGTCGACAGCGGCGAGCCGGCGTTCACGACGCGGTTCGCGGCGTTCATCCGCGGCGAGGGTGGTTGCGGCACGAAGGGCGACGACGTACCCGACCCGCCGAAGATGCCAGAACGCGCGCCCGACCACGAGGTGAGCTACGCGACGCGTGCCGACCAGGCGTTGCTGTACCGCCTCAGCGGTGATCGCAACCCGCTGCACAGCGATCCGACGCTCGCCAAGTTTGCAGGGTTCGACCGGCCGATCCTCCACGGCCTCTGCACATACGGTTTCACCGGGCGCGCGCTGCTCCACGCGTTGTGCGGCTCCGACGTCGCGAAGTTCAAGAGCATGGACAACCGCTTCTCGAAGCCGGTGATGCCGGGCGACACGCTCACGATCCGCATGTGGGTCACCGGCAAGGGCGAAGCGCAGTACCAGACCGTGAACCAGGACGGCGCCGTGGTGATCGACGGCGGCGTGTTCACCTACCAGCGGTAGTTGGCGAGCCGTAGTTCGCCAGCGCGACGCACGCGGCGCCGACGATCGGTCCCGACGCGCCGAGCTCGGCCGCCACGACACGAGTGCCGCGCGCGAACTCGAGCCGGCATCGTTCGTCGATCTCGGCCTGCGCTGCGGTGAAGAACGTGTCGCCGTAGCCGAGTGCGACCGAGCCGGCGACGACGGCCAGATCGAGGTCGAGCAGGTTCGCGACGTTCGCGATGGCGCGCCCGACGAGCCGCCCCGTGCGCACGCGGAGGTCGATTGGCGCTTCCGCCGCAGGCCGGCCGGTGATCTCGGCGATCGCCGTCCCGCTGGCCTCGGCCTCGACGCAGCCACGGGCGCCGCACACGCAGCGGCGACCGTCGGGTTCGACGATCACGTGCCCGACATGGCCGGCGTTCGCGTCGGCGCCGTCGAGCAGCCGTCCGTCGAGGACGATCCCGCCACCGATGCCGGTGCTCACGACCATGCCGAGGAAGTTCGCGTGACCGCGCGCCGCGCCGAAACGGCCCTCTCCGAGCGCGAGTGCCTTGGCGTCGTTGTCGATGAACACGGGCAGCGCGGTGCTCTCCTCGAGTCGATCTCGCAGCCGGAACGCACGCCACGCCGGGATGTTGAGCGGGCTGACCGAGGTACCGCCGCGCTGCATCGGTCCGCCGCAGCCGCAACCGACGGCGACTGCCTCGCCGCTTCGCGCGAGCATTCCGATGATGACGGTCACCGCCGCCCACATCTCCTCCGCTTCGCCCTGCGCCGGCGTCGGCGCGTCGACTCGTTCGAGCACGGTGCCGTGGTCGTCGACGGTGGCCGCGGTCAGCTTCGTGCCGCCGACGTCGAGCGCAATGAACTTCACCGGCGCTCGACGCGTGTCACGGGATTCGCACGAGCTTGCGGAGCTGCAGCGCGACCCACGGCCGTCGCCCCGTGACGCGTACCTTGCCGCGCAGCGCAGCAGACAGCGGCGACATCCGGTTGATCCCTTGCAGCAAGAACGCGACCGGCTCGGCGGTGATCACGGCGTCCGCCTTCGGTCGTTCGCCGGCGGCCAGTTCACGGACCACGAACTCGCCCTCGGCGAGGCGCAACAGGTACGACTCGCCGGCGCGTAAGTGGAGTCTCAGCGTTAGCCGCTTGCCGGCGGCTGCCTCGTGGTTGACGAGGTGGCTGATCAGGTGATTGTTGGCCGCGAGCGCGAGCCGCGCGTCGGCCGGATCGATCGTCCAGCGGGTCCGCAGCGTCCGCGCGAGATCGAAGCCGTGCACGAGCGTGTCGCCGAGATGGCCGGCGACCGACACGGCGACGGGGACGTCGACCCCGCCCTCCCAATGGAAGGGTTCGTCCATCGTGCGGAACGCCTCGAGCGTGTCGGAAAGCTGCGTGTCGATCGCGTCGGCGATCGCCATGGGTTCGATCTCGGGTTGGGCCGCGACCTGGCGCGCGTTGTGGGCGGCACCGTCGAGGAGGTCCGGCCACTGCGGCGGGCCGCCGCGAGCCATCGCAGCGCGGCCCCGCAGGCCGCCGAGCACGTGGCGCCCCAGCTCGCTCACGGTCCAGTCGAGGCCTCGCACGCGTTGCTGCGCGTCGGGCGCGGTGCGCAGCAACGCCGCGAACCTTCCGCTCGCCTCTCCGAGGCGTTCGCCGGCGAGCGCCCGGTCGATCACACCCGGACCATACCCACGCGGCCGTGCCCACGCGGCTGGTCAGGGGAGGACGGTGTCGGTGTCGGTGCCGGATCGCAGCACGCGACCGGGGAGAGCGCCGGTGGGCTCGTTGTCGCGCACGGTCTCGATGCCGTTCACGAACACGTGGCGCACGCCCTGCGCCTCGGCGGTGAGTCGCGCCGAGCCGCCAGGAAGGTCGGCGACGAGCGTGGCGTGGTCGGCGCCGACCGAATCCGGATCGATCACGCACACGTCGGCGTGCCAACCGACCTCGATCCGGCCGCGCTCGCGCAGACCGAACAGGCGTGCCGGCGCGTCGGTGATCAACTGCACGGCCCGCTCGACCGGCACCAACTTGCGGCCGCGCAGGCAGTCGCCGACGAAGCGTGTCGTGTACGGCGCGCCGCACATGCGGTCGAGGTGCGCGCCCGCGTCGGAACCGCCGAGCAACGCCCGCGGATCGGACCAGACCGACGCCCGCAGCTCCCAACTCTTGGCGTCGCCGTCGGGAGGGATCGGCCACAGGATCGTGGCGAGCTCGTCGGCGGTGACGATGTCGAGCAGCACGTCGAATGGCGCCGCGCCGCGCTCGGCAGCGATGTCGGCGATCTTTCGCCCCTTGAGACCGGCGTTCGCCTCCGCGTACACGTCACCGAGCACGTAGTTCTTCCAGTCGGCGAGCCGGCGGAAGACGCCCGCCTCCGGCGCACGCGCCCGTTCGTCGAGCCAGGCGCGCACGGACGGGTCTCGTAGCTTGGCGATCCGCTCGGGGACCGGAAGGTTCAGCACCTGCCCCCAGTCGGGCAACATGAAGAGCGCGCAGTAGGTGCGGAAGCTCATGTTCATCGGCACCTGGACCGGCATCGTCAGCGCGACGACCCTCCCGCCGATCTCCTGCGCCCGCGTCGACGCCGTGAGCTGGCGCTCGATTCGCTCGGGCACCGACGAGTCGATCGTGAGCACGTTCCAGTTCAACGGCCGCCGGCCCGCGGCCGACATCGTCGCGAGCAGCTCGATCTCCTCGTCGCTGAACATGTCGAGGCAACCGTCGACGATCGCCTCGAGCGTGGTGCCGTCG